>JADMIO010957412.1_pt1 | contig 73415 bp, 67 predicted proteins | sample 8958161 | NCBI WGS metagenome assembly JADMIO01 (sample SAMN16585339, study PRJNA669376) | soil metagenome | isolation source: Crop rotation soil | place: USA: Cullars Rotation, Alabama | collected 2011
GGGGCTGGTGGTGCCGGTGGTGCGCAACGCCGACCAGATGAGCCTCGCGCGGATTGAGGGAGAAATCGCCCGCCTCGCGCAGAAGGCCAAGGATGGCTCGCTCGCCATGGCCGATATGACCGGCGGCACGTTCACGGTGAGCAACGGCGGCGTTTACGGTTCGCTGATGTCCACTCCCATTATCAATCCGCCGCAATCGGCCATTCTGGGCATGCACAAGACCGAGGATCGCCCGGTGGCGGTGAAAGGCCAAGTGGTCATCCGTCCGATGATGTATGTGGCGGTGTCGTATGATCACCGCATCATCGATGGGCGCGAGTCGGTCACGTTCCTGGTGAAGATCAAGGAGGCCGTCGAGGATCCGCGCCGGCTGCTGCTGGACGTGTAGGCGGGTGCGCGGCGGCTTTAAGGAAAAGGCTATAATGCCGCTTCCAGCGGCTCTTCCGGTATCGACCACATTTTTTCGAGATTATAGTGGCGGCGCGCATCGGGCTTGAATAGATGGATGATGATGCTGCCCGCATCCAGCACGACCCAATCGCTGGTGTCCCCGCCTTCGGTTGGCACCCGGCCCAACCCGGCGGCGCTCAGCTTCTCGGCCAGGCGGCCGGCCAGCGCGGCGATATGGCGCTGGGAAAGGCCGGAAGCAACAATCATATAGTCGGCGAGGCTGCTTTTCCCGGCGAGGTCGATGCTGACGATGTCCTGCGCCTTGTCGTCATCGAGGGAGGTTTCAATAAGGCGTCTCAGTTTATTCACATGAGCGGTGCGTTTTTTGGTGGCTATGGCCATTCCTCCTTGAAATTAAGAAATGCTCCTATCCTAACCTTGTCTCCCATCCATTATGCCTCAAATGGGGGTATTTTCCAAGATTTTTCTGGCGGTATCAAGGCTCGATTCCCGGCGCGCCGCGTCAAAGCCTTGCTAATCGGTTGGATTTTGGTTTTGTCGCGCCTTGCGCCGCCGTATGTTTTCCGCGCGTTCCTTTTCCGCTTGCTTTTTGATTTCCTCTTTGCGTTTTTGCAGCATTTCGAGCTCTGCCCGCGGACCGAGATCCGTAGGCAAGCCGTTGTTGATGAGACGCTGGTCGTCTTCCTTGATGTAATATTCCGTCATGGCATTCTCTTCTTCGCGTTATCGGTTGCGGCGGCCTAATTCTCTGGATTCTAACGACTTCTTCCATCCGCCGGGTTGGGGGCGTGTTTCGGGGGTGTCGCTCCTCCCGTTATGGTATTCTTCCTCTCCCTCTCCTTTTTCTCCTGGAGCCTCTGATCCTCCTGAAGCTCTTCCAGTACCTTCATCTGCTTTTTTGGGTCTATTGAGCCTATAAGGCCTAAGCGATTCTCCCGGTCTGTCTGTGACATGGCTGTCTCCTCTTAACCTTTGATGTCTGTTTAAAAGTTCATTATACTTCGCGGCCGTCTCCAGTTCCAGAGGCTTTAACTGAACGCCCAGGCTAAGGCTGGGATCCAACGCTTCGCCGCTGGCGGCGAATGTCATTTGCACGCCATGCAGCCCCCTTGCGTCCGGCTTAGGGCTGGGTATATCCGCCACACATAACCGCCTCTGCCGGAAAGGATTAGAACCCGTTTTTTGCTCGTAAGCCTCGGACGCGGCGACTGCCTGCGCTTGCTTCATAACTTCAGCGGGTAAGGACAAGGGGGTGCGAGACAGCCTATCAGAAATCTTACGAATGCCATGCTCAAGCCTCGTTAATTTCTCGGTTGAGACAGTGGCCGGCAATAACACCACGAACTTGCCGCCGGGTTTGATTGCGGTGTAATGCCAGAACTTCTCGAGCCTCTCGCTTTTCAACCCGAGCCTGACTGCTTCGGCATCTTGCTTGATAATGGCATCGCCAATGCTGGTATGCAACATATTGCCGCCCGCCGCATTGCTAAAATCGATATGCACCAACCGTCCATTGCCATGATGATATGTGAAATGCGGTCTTATTTCACGCTCCATGGTGTCAAAGGTCGGCAGATGCGTTACCGGATCGTGTTTTTGCGAAATGATATATGTACCTCGCAGAAGGGTCTTTTCTTCCCTATTCAACGCTCGGCCATGATTTACATTCTGTAAGTGCAACAGCGTCGCGACATACCGCGCTTTATACGGGCTCAATCCAGACCTCATCTCAAAAGAAGCAGGGTGAATTGCGGCGGTATTTGCGCAAATAAAGCGTTTGTTTGTCACAATCGCCGCGCCCACTGCCTCCACCGTCGGCAAATGCATTTCTATTTGTTGACGTGTCTTACCCCTTGTTCTATTCTCTGCTTTTCTGAGCAGAATGCCAATATCTAGATGGGTCTGGCGGCTATGCTCCGAAATATCATTAATTTCCACCGCGCTGAAGCCGATGCTGACCCCAGGCGCGCCATCCTTTTTGCTATGATCGATGGTATCGAGCTTGGCTTCGGCTATTACAGTCTCTACCTTCTGGCGAGCTGCTTCCAATGCGGTCTCCACCGCTTCAATACTCAATCCTGGTTTGAGCTGAAGCGTCGCCCCCAATTCATCGCCGCCTTTGCGATTTTCAATGGAAACGGCGGCCACCTCGCTCAGCGACTCATGGACAATACCTGAAATGATGCCCATCAAACGATCAGCCAAGACATGGCCCAGCGCCTTGGCCTGCTCCTGCGGTTCCAGGGTATCGGCAATAGGGTAAGATTCTCTACACGCTTTGAATTTTATTAAATTATGATTTTGCAGGTCTAGGGCGGCATCTTCCAGGGCTTTATTCATCATGCCTAGATTGCCTATATCGAGTTCCATTCTTATCAGCGGGCGATCGGGGAACATCTTGACATATTCATCGGCCAAGCCGTTGACCAGCATAACACGGTGTTTGGGATCATACCCCGTCACCTGTTCGGGTTGGTAGGTATCATGAAAAATAGCCTTGAGAATATCCGCTCTTTCCCGCGTTATCCGTCCGTCTTGCACTCGGATGTCAAGCAGATGATCATAGAGATCCCTGGGATGGGTGAATCCCTTCTCTGTCCAATAGGCTTTTATTTCATTTTTGACTGTGTCGGGCGCGCCAAACGCCGCCATGAAATAGTGTGCCGCCATCGCATTGGTGGCGATATTAGGGAATTTAACCATTTACATCATTGATTTAATCTTTTTACCAAGATTTAAATATATCTGGATTGCGCGCCCGCTCAAGCGCATAAATATTAAGTTTTCTTTGCAATGGCCTCCTCATTCTGCCTTTCTGGCTACTATCAGGCAATATCAAGCATTTAGCCTGAAATGATGCCAGGCACAAAACCCGCCGTGACAAGCGCGTTGGTTTGTGGCACATCTGGGGCGATGCGATTGCTGGCTATGGTGTTACTGCTTTGTTATGCTGGCGCGGCGGCTGCTCAAACCAGCGAGGACGCGCGCAAGGAGCTGTCATCCACGCTGAACGATCTCAAGGCTTCACGCCTTCGCCAGAAACAGCTTGAGGAAAAACATTCCCAGCTGGAAAACGAACTCAAGATCTTGCAGGGGGAAATGGTCGCGCTGGCGCGCGATACGGGCAGGCAGGAAGAAGACCTGACCTCGTATGAGGAAAAGCTACGGATTCTGGAAGAGCAGAAACACACTAAAACCATCGCGCTGACGGCGCGGCGCCAGGAGCTTTCGGCCATGCTTTCCGCCATGGTGAAGCTCAAGCGCATGCCGCCCGAAGCCGTCATCGCGATGCCCGGCAAGCTCGGTGAGACGCTCGCGGCCGCGCGCGCGCTGTCGCTCATCACCCATGCGATTGAAGACGAATCGGCCAGCCTGGCGGCGCAGTTAAGCGAACTCAACGCGCTGGAGGAGAAAATCCGGAAAGGCCGCGAAGTCCGCGCTCTTGGCGCATCCGCGCTGGAGGTTAAACGCAAGCGCCTGGCCGAAAAAGTCAAGGAGCGAGCCGCGCTGCAGGCGCAGTTGGGCGGCAAGCAGCGCGAGGAACGCCAGCGCGCGGCGCGCCTGACCGCGAAATCCGAAACACTTCAAGAACTGGTCGACGCGCTGGAAAAATCCGAACATGCCTGGTTTAGCTTCGGGGACACGGGGCGTGCCGTGAAGAAAGCCGGCAAGAAAAGCGCCGCGCGCGCCTTGCGCCCGCTCACCGCCGCCAAGGGCGCATTGGCCTTGCCTGCCGCGGGGCGCGTAATAGGCCGCTACGGCGCTACCGATTTGGGCTCTACCTTTGCCAAGGGGCTGGTGATCGCCACGCGCGCTGGCGCGCAGGTGACCGCGCCGTTTGACGGCGAAGTGGTATTCGCGGGCCATTTCCGCGATTACGGACGCCTGGTAATCATCCGCCATGGCGGTGGCTATCACACGCTGCTTTCAGGCCTGGAAGCCATCCACTGCACACCGGGCCAGTTCCTGCTCGAAGGCGAACCCGTGGGCGTCATGGGCGAAGGCGGGGAAGCCACGCATCTCTATCTAGAATTGCGCCAGGAAGGCAAACCAGTGGATCCGGCGGGGTGGTTGAAGTTCTGAGTTAAATGGAGCATTATACGGAATGTGATGATAAAGCCGGGATCGATCACAGCCGAACTCTATGATTCGTCAGCGGCATAGAAGGTATACCCACCCTGACGGCGTAGTCTCGACGCCAGCCAGTGCACTTGGTTTATTTCCATAGCCTCTAATATCGGTGGGTCGTCAGGCGCATTTAAACAATGACGCATTTCAATTAACATCCGCGCTATTGCTTTATTTTCCGCGTCTCGTGTATCGACAGCGTCAACATACGCGCCGTAAAAAAGAGAATGTTCAATTCCATCTTCACCGATTAATTTAGGGGCTGAAGTAGCTAAGGGTTAGTGCTTGGTTGATTTATACCAGGATTTAAGCTGCTTTAGAAGCGCCCTGTGGTTTCCTCCATTGAAGCGCCACTCACACTCCTTCAAAAACCAGTGGAAGTTATGCTTTGGGATGCCATTGAAACGACGCATGTGCCGCTTGGCCTGATTCCAGAAATTCTCGATGCCGTTGATATGATTCCTCTTGTCGGCAAACAGCTTGCTGTGATTGATGCGCAGGTGATGGAAGTCGGATATGTCGAGCGCGTCATAGGAACGGAAACTGTCTGTGTAAACGATGCTGTCCGGGGTGACTTTCTCGGCAATGATGGGCAGTAATGTCGCCGCCTTCGCATCCGGAATGATGGCGGTAAATACCTTGCCGCCCCGCTTCAGCAGCCCGAAGACGGGCACTTTGCCTGCTGCGCCTCTGCCGCGCCGACCTTTCCTGATGCCGCCGAAGTAGCTTTCATCCGCTTCGACTTCTCCAGACAGTTCATAGCTCGGAAGCTTGCTCGCTATCAGGGCGCGCAGACGCTGGAAAAACCGTATCGCCGTGTTCGCCTGAATGCCTACAAGCAGTGCTGCCGCACGAGCCGTCGTGCCTGCCACGAAATGCTCAAGCAGCTTGCTCTGCTGGCGAATACCTAAGCGACTCTTCCTTACATACATAGCGCCAAGAATACCTCCTTAAGGCACCCTTAGCTACTTCAGCCCCTTAATTTAAATTTATTCCCAGGAAGGAGAACGCTAAAACGTTTAATCATGGGAATGCTAATTTTCTATTATTCACAAACTGAAGGAGGATGCATTATCCGTTCAGCTTCAGCCGCGGCGTCTTGGCGGTTACCGAACTCCGCCGATGTATCGAGCAGTACCTGTATAGCCCCTTCTGGTCGTCTAGTCTTGCTCATTCTCTACGTCGGCAGGCTAATTTCTTCCGCCGCCCGCGTATGATGATCCGCGCCCAGCAGCAGGTAGAAGGCGGGCACCACGAACAGGGTGAACAGCGTGCCGATGAGCAGGCCGCTGCTGATGACCAGGCCCATGTTGAAGCGCGAAACCGCCCCCGCGCCGCTGGCCAGCAGCAGCGGCAGCACGCCCAGCACCATGGCGGCGGTGGTCATGAGGATCGGGCGCAGACGGATGCCGGCGGCGGTCTGGATCGCTTCGCGTTTGGTGGCGCCTTGCTTCTGGAGGTGGTTGGCGAACTCGACGATGAGAATACCGTGCTTGCTGACCAGTCCCATAAGCGTGACGATACCCACTTGCGTGTAAATATTAAGGCTGCCGCCGCCGATCCCCATGCTGACGAACATCAATGCGCCCGCGATCGACATCGGCACCGAGGTGAGGATGATGAGCGGATCGCGAAAGCTCTCGAACTGCGCGGCGAGCGCGAGAAAAATGATGATGGCGGCGAACAGCAGGGTCACGGCGAACCCGCTGGATTCCTGCATGTACTGGCGCGCCTCGCCCGCGTAATCGACCACATACCCTTGCGGCAGGGTGCGGGCGGCGATATCGCGCAATAACGCGAGTGTGTCGCCCATGGTCATGCCGCTGACGCCCTGGATGATGGCGGCGTTTTGCTGCTGGAAATGGTTGAGCGACTGCGGCACGGTCTTGGTGGTGATGCGCGCGATGGTGGACAGGGGCACGGCGCCGCCGTCCTGCGTGCGGATATAATACCCGCTGAGTTGGTCGGCGTTGAGGCGATCGCGCTGCTGAACCTGCGGAATTACCTTGTAGGAACGGCCGTAAAGGCTGAAATAATTGACATAGCCGCCGCCCAGCATCGAGGCCATCGCGTTGCCGACATCGCTCATGGTGAGGCCGAGCTGCGCCGTTTTATCGCGATCGATGTCCACGGTGGCCTGCGGCAGGTCGATCTTCAGGTCAAGATCGACAAAGTAGAACTTACCGCTGGCCTGCACTTCCCGCATGAAGGCCTGCGCCACTTCATTGAGCTCCTCGAATGATTTTGTGGTCTGCAGCACGAATTGCACCGGCAGGCCATTGCTGCCCGGCAGCGGCGGCGGCGAGAAGACGACGCTATTGACGCCCGCCACCTTATTGAGATCTTGCTGCATGACGGGCATCAGCTGCGCGGCGGTGCGGCCGCGTTCGTCCCAAGGCTTGAACACCGCCCCTTGAATCGAACGGCCCGGCACGTCCAGCTGAAACACGTGATCGGTTTCGGGATATCCCGTGAGGATTTTGTAGGATTGAGCGGCGTAAAGCTGGCGCTGCTCGATCGTCGCGTTGGGCGCGTTGAAATTGATGCCGATGAGCAGTCCCTGGTCTTCGGCCGGGGCCAGCTCGGTCTTGGCGGTGATCCAGAGAAAATAACTGGCGGCGAGCACGATGGCGGCAAACACGACGGTCACGGCGGTGTAATCCAGGCTGCCGCCCAGCAGGCGCTGATAATGGCCGCGCAGGCGCTCGAAGCGGCGATCGAGCGCATCCACCAGCCGTTCTTCCCAGCTGCCGCGGTCATGTTTGTGCGGGTGCAGCAGCCGGGCGCAGAGCATCGGCGACAGCGTAAGCGCAACGATGGCCGAAATGGTGACCGCGCCCACCAGGGTGAACGCAAATTCAGTGAACAGCGCGCCGGTAAGGCCGCCCTGGAACCCGATGGGCACATAGACGGCGATCAGCACCACCGTCATGGCGATGATGGGGCTAAAGAGCTCGCGCGCCGCCAGGATGGCGGCGGGAAAGGGCTGCAGGCCTTCCTCGAGATGGCGGTTGACGTTTTCCACCACGATGATGGCGTCATCCACCACCAGGCCGATGGCCAGCACGAGCGCAAGCAGGGTGAGCAGGTTGATGGAGAAGCCGAACATCAGCATCATCACGAACGTGCCGATGAGCGACAGCGGAATGGCGAGCGTGGGAATCAGCACCGAGCGCCACGATCCCAGGAACGCGAACACCACGAGCGTCACGATGATGAGCGCTTCGGCCAGTGTGTGTATCACGCCCTTGATGGCGCTGTTGACGAAGCGGGTGGAGTCATAAACGATTTCGCCGTGCAGCCCTTGCGGCAGTTGCTGCAGGATGCCGGGCAGCGCCTTGCGCACGCCCGCGATCACGTCGAGCAGATTGGCCGAAGGCGCCACCTGGATGCCGACATAGACGGCTTTCTTGCCGTCGAAACTGACCTCGGATTCATAATCCTCCGCCCCCAGCGAGACATTGGCCACGTCCTTGAGGCGCACGATCGCCCCGCCGGATTGCTTGACCGCCAGCTCGCGGAACTCTTCCAGCGAATGCAGATGGGTGGACGCGGTCAGGTTCACCTGCACCATCTGGCCCTTGGTGTTGCCGATGCCCGCGAGGTAATTGTTGCGCGCCAGCGCCGCGCTCACGTCGCTGGCGGTCAGGCCATGGGCGGCAAGTTTGTCGGGGTCGAGCCATGCGCGCAGCGCGAAATTCTTGGCGCCGATCAATTCCGCCGTCTGTACGCCTTCCACGGCCTGCAGCTTGGGCTGCACCACGCGCAGAAGATAGTCGGTGATGCCGTTGGATGGCAGCACGTCGCTGCCGAAGCCGATATACATCGCGTCAATCGTCTGGCCAATCTTGACGCTCAAGACCGGCTGTTGCGCCTGCTCCGGCAGCTGGTTGAGCACCGAGCTGATTTTAGTCTGGATTTCGGTGAGCGCCTTGCTGGGATTATAGTTCAGGCGCAGATTCACCGTGATGGTGCTGATGCCGTTCTGGCTGGTGGATGTCATGAAATCGATGCCGTTGGCCTGGGCGATGGCGTTTTCCAGCGGCGTCGTGATGAAGCCCGCCACCACATCGGGAGCGGCGCCGTAATAGGTGGTCAGCACCGTCACCACGGCGTTTTCCGTGCGCGGGTATTGCAGCACCGGCAGCGAAAACACGGCGCGCAGGCCCAGCACCAGAATCATCAAGCTGATGACCGAGGCCAATACCGGGCGGCGGATGAAGATGTCGGTGAAATGCATGGGCGTTACGGATCCTGCGGCGTGGGTGCGGCGTCATTCTTGGGCGGGTTGCTGTTGTTGATGATCAGTCCCGAGCCGTTGAGCAGCTTGAGCTGGCCGGAGCTGACCACGACATCGCCTTCCTTGACTCCCTTGAGAATCTGCACCTGATCGCCGCGCTTTTCGCCCGCCGTCACAAAAGTCTGCCGCGCGAATAGCTGCGGCTCGCCTTTGTCGTTCTTGCCCTTGTCGATCACGAGGAACACGGTGTCGCCGTAAGGATTATAGGTGATGGCGGTTTGCGGCAGGGTGACGAAAGGTTGCGGCGCGCCAATAGCGATCTCGGCGGTGGCGTACATGCCGGGCAGCAGCCGGTATTCAGGATTAGCGAGCGCCGCGCGCACCTGCACGTTGCGCGTAGCCGCGTCAATCTTGGGATTGATCGCGTCCACCGTGCCGGTGAAGCGCATATCCGGCCAGGTATCGCTTTTGACGGTGATTTTCTGCCCCTCCCGCAATTGCGCGAGCGCCTGCTGCGGCAGGAAAAAATCCAGATACACCTGATCGAGCTGCTGCAATGTGGCGATTACCGTGCCGGACTGCAGATATTGCCCCAGATCGACGATACGCAGGCCCAGACGGCCGGAAAAGGGCGCGCGGATCATTTTCTTATCCAGCAGGGCTTTCTGCTGCGCCACTTGCGCCTCGGCTCCGGCCAGGGCGGCGATATCCATATCCACGGTGGCCTGGCTTACGGCCTGCGCCACCAATTGCTTCTTATCGCGCTCATACGTGGTGGCGGCCAGGCGGGCGGCGGCTTCCAGCGCTCGCAACCGGGCGATGTCATCGTCGGCGCGCAGCTTGACGAGCAGATCGCCGCCTTTGACGGTGTCGCCGGACTTGAAATAGATTTCCTGCACGGTGCCGGGCAGCTCCCCGGCGATGTCCACGCCCCGCGCGGCGCGCACGCTGCCTACCGCCCGCATCGTGGCCAGCCAGTTTTCCTTCTTGGCGGCGGCGGTGGACACGGTCTTGCGCTGATCGGCCGAGAGCATGCCCTGATACATTTTATAGCCCTTGTAGGACTTGATTCCAAACACCAGCGCCAGCACCACGGCCACCGCGACCAGCATGAATATCATCCGTTTCATCATTGTTTAGGCTCCGCTCGTGACAAGGTGGGGGCTGGCCGGGCAGGGCTCCGGAAAGGGACCGCCGCGCTCTTAACGCTGTTATTGCTTATCGTGCCCGCTGGTTTTTCCATGCTGTTGCTTGCCGCTCCGCGCGCCGCTTCTGGCGTTTCATTCCCGGCGCGCCGCCACCAGCCACCGCCCAGGGCCTGGAACAGGGCGGCGGTGTCGCTGATGCGCGCGGCCTGCGCCTGCGCCAGATTGATGTGCGTCTGCGCGTAGATGCGCTGTGCGTCGAGCAATTGCGGATAGTTGATGGCGCCCAGCTTGAACTGATCCTGCGCCATGTTCAGACTGGCTTTCGCCGTCGCTTCGGCATCGGCTTGGGCGCTGAGGCTCTCGGCGTCATATTCCAGGGCGCGCAGAGTATCGGCGACATCGCGGAACGCTTGCAGCACGACGCTGCGATACCGCGCCCGCGCCTCGTCATAGGCTGCCACGGCCGCGCGGCGCTCATGCAGAAGTTGCCCGCCGTGGAACACCGGCTGCAGCACATTGGCTCCCACGGCCCAGACTTCAGTGGCGGGGGTGAAAAGAGTGCCGAAGCTGACCGATTCCGTGCCATAAGAGGCGCTGAGCGTCAGGCGCGGCAGCATCTTGGCCGTGGCCACGCCGATCTGGGCGCTGGCGGCGTGCAGCAGCGCTTCGGCGGCGCGGATGTCGGGGCGTTGCGCGGTCAGGGCGGAGGGCAGGCTCAGCGGTAGGGTTTCCGGCAGATGCAGGCTCGCCAGGTCGAAGCTTGCCTCCAGCGGCTCGCCGGGCATTCTGCCCGCCAGGGCGGCAAGCTGGGTGCGCGTTTGGCTGAGCTGCTTCTCCAGCTCCGGCAGCGTCGCCCGCGTCTGCGCCAGCACGGCCTGCTGCAGCAGCAATGCCGCCTTGGAGGCGCCGCCTAGCTCGAATTGACTTTTAAGCACATCGCGCTGCCGGCTTTCGATATCGATGATATGCCGCGTGGCCTGGATCTGCTCGCGCAGCGCGGCCTCGCGCGCGGCGGCGGTAACGATGTTGGCGGTCAGCGACAGATAGGCGGCTTCCATCTCGAAACGCTGATAGTCCGCATTTGCAAGCGCCGCTTCCAGCAAGCGCCGAGCGCCGCCGAAAATATCAATGCCATAGGATACGCTGGCCGAGGCGTTATAGAGCGTGAAAATCGTATTTTTCCCGTTGGGGGTGCCAAAGGCGGCGGGAGAAATTTTCTGGCGCGCGGGCGAAAAATTCACATCCAGCGCCGGAAAGAGCGCGCCGCGCTGTGACTGCGCGATTTCCTGCGCTTGGCGCAGCGCCGCCTTGGCGGCTTCGAGGTCGGGATTGGCGGCGAGCGCCTGGCGCATCAGCGCGTTGAGTCCGGGCGATTGAAACAGCGTCCACCAGTTGGCGGGCAGCTCCTGATTGCGCGCGAAAGACTGCGCCGCGCCTGCCGCGACCGGAGCCGATGCGGTTTTAGCCGGCGGCGGCTTCGCGGTATAAGCGTCAGCCTGGGTAACGGGGCGCTCGAAATCAGGCCCGACGGCGCAGCCCGTTAGAAGCAGGGCGGCCAGCGGGATGGCGCCGGGAAAGCGGATGCGCGGGGAAAATAGCGGGTAAGAAAAACAGAGCATGCGGTCAGGACAACTTAGGGCGCGCGAGATGACAAGAGGGAATAAGCCATGTGCATGGAGACATCAAGCCTGGCCGCCCATGTCCCCGCGCCCGGCGCATGAAGGCGGCTCCTAGCGCCCAGAACGGCGCGCGGAGCCGGTGTCCGAGGGGAGCGGATAGGTCGGATTGCAGGCCGCTGAATTTACGCACCATGCCACTCCTGTAGCCTATCGAGCGGAAAAACGCAATCAAACATTATGTTACCGTGCTCTTTGATACTAAACGCCGTGTCAGTATCGATCTCCCCTTGACATAGGAGTTGTGTGGGAAACTATTTTAGATTAATATGCAGTTTGAAGGTGTTGGGAATGTCTCGCGCCATGGATGCCACCGTTGCACAAGGCCATCGCATGAATTTTTTCGAACGCCTGCCGCCATATGCCCAAATCCTTCTGCTGCTGCTTCTGCCGGTGCTGGTGATTGTGACGGATCAGATCAAAATCCATTCGCTTGAAAACGAGTTGACCGCCGCCATCGAGGGAGGCGCGCAGACGCATGTGTTCGCCGCCAAGGATCGCGAAGCGCTGGCCGCGCTGGAGAACGCATCCGCCAAGTTGTTGCATGATATAGATCATTCCGTGTCGGGCAATAACAACGCCAACGATTTGATCTGCATGCAGAGCTTGCGTAATAATGCCGGCTCTTACATTATGTTTGCCGTAAGCCGGGTCAATCAGCAGGTGGTTACGTCGTCGAGCATGCGCAATGAGGGCGATATTCGGTATATCGACAAGGCGGTTTACGGCGCGGTCTCCTCCATGCTGGAATTCGTTCCCCGCATCAAGGCCACCACGCGCCAGATCACAGCCAGCTGTCCTTCCAGCCAGGCTGTCCTGGCGCGCCAGAATGACATTGTGACGCTGCTCGATCACGATCTGGTGCCGCTATTTACTCGGCTAAAGACCAGCATTACCCAAGCCAAGTAGAGCGCCTCGCGGCCGCGCTGTTCTCCCCATATTCCCTCACCCTTCAGGGAGAGGGCCAGGGAGAGGATTTTACCACACGGCAGACCCTGAAGGGCAGGGGAATGCAGCGCTGGCATGCGCCAGGATGGAGATTCCGCTTCCCGTCAACAGCTCAAGCCTGCCCCAGGATACGGCGGCAGGCATCGGCGAATTCGTTTTGCATGTAGTTGTTGCAAACGCGTTGATCCTCTTCGTGATTGGCCTGGCTTTTATAGGTGGCGTCTTCCTCGGCCAGCCCGACCGCGAAATGGTAGTGGCGCGTGCGCACGTTGGGCAGGTAGCGCCCGATGCGCAGCGTGTCGGCGAAGGCTTTCCAGATATTGTCGCCAAACCAGCTTTTGATGCCATGCGGGCAGATATAGCCGAGCTTGCGCACGAATTCGCCGCCCAGGAAAGGATGCGTCGGCAAGCGGTCATTCTGGATGCCGTCGAATCCCCACGCGATTTTGTCGGGCATGCAGGCGTCGCGCAGCATCACGTCCCAATGCAGGGTTTCAGGCACGATATCGTCGGCCAGCAGCCCGTAGAACGGTTCGTTGGGGTAGCGCGTGAACATGATATTGTGAATCTCGCCCATGTAGACCGGCGGCGTCACGGTTTCGATGCGGAAATTATCCGGCAGCTTCACGCTTTCGTAATTGACCACGTCGTCATCGTTGATGACGAGCACGACGGGCAGGGTCGAGCCGGTGCGTTTATAGGCGCTGACGAACCGCGCGATATTTTGGGGACGGCCCTTGGTCGGCAGATACATCATAATGCACATCCTTTGCTGTAGGAAATAAGGTTAAGTCGCCATTGTCGTATCATCACGTTCCCTCCGCGTCCGTCATGCCGCGATCGTCAAATCACCGCTCAGGCTGAATGCGTGCGGCGCGCGCTTCTGCGCATGCAGCGAGGCGGCGTGGATATACGCGGCCTCGAGCGCGCGCGTGGTGGCGGCGCTGTCGAACACGGTGAAATCCAGCCGCCCGTCCTCGAGATGCTGCTTGAGCCCGGCCAAGCGTTTGGGATCGCGCGCCAGCGCGATGGCCAGCGCTTCATAGGATTCCATGTCCGGGGCGATGAGTTCGGGCAGGCCTACGCAGGTCAGCAGGCTCGCCGCCACGCGGCTGACGAAGCTTTCCTGCTTAAGCGTGACGACCGGCACGCCGCACCACAGCGCGTCGCTGGCGGTGGTGTGCCCGCAGACGGGCGAGGTGTCAAGGAACAGATCCACATAGCAGTAGCGCGCCAGATGCTCAGCCTGCACGGTGGCGTTAGCTGTCACCAGGCGCGAAGGATCCACTTGCTGCTTGACCGCCATGCGCCGCAGGTTGAGGGTGGTTTCGGGGTCGGTCTCGTAAAGCCATAGCACGCTATCGTCCACCGCCTTGAGAATGCGCATCCACAGGCTAAACAGGGCGGGCGTGATCTTATAGGGATTGTTGAAATCGCAGAACACGAAGCCTTCGTCCGGCAGGCCGTATTCGGTGCGCGGCATGAGAGGCGAGGGCAGCGGGCGGGCGCGATCGTTGATTTGGTAGCATTGCGGCAGGCGGATCAGATGCTCGCTGAATTCACTGTCCGCGCCTGGGGGCGCGGTCACGTGATCGGCGATGAAATAATCGATGAACGGCGCGCCCAGCGTGCCGGGGAAGCCCAGATAATGCATCTGCACGGGGGCGGGGCGGCGCGCCATCAGGCTCAGGCGGTGGCCCTTGGTGTAGCCTTTGAGATCGACCAGCACGTCCACCCCGTGGCTGCGAATCAGATCGACGGCGGCGGCATCGTCCATATCCTTGATGTAATGGAAATGATCGACGGCGTCCTTGATGCGCGCCTGTTCGGCGGCGGCGATTTCCTTGCCGTAGGAGTAGGCGTAAATCTCGAAACGGCCCCGATCATGCAGCTCGAACATCTCGGTAATGAGATAAGCGGTGGCGTGGCAATGGAAGTCAGCCGATAGATAGCCGATGCGCAGCTTGCCGTCGGCGCGCTCCGTGGCGGGCAGAGGGGTGGCTGCCTCATAGGGCTTGCCCGCGGGATAGAGCTTTTTCGTCCAGCGCTTCGCGTTTTCCAGCTGTAGCCAGGCGGGGGCGAAGGCGGCGACGATGAACGGCTCGGCTCCTTGATCGCTTTGATGCAGCGTGGCGAGCATACGCTCCTTGAGCGGCTCCACCTTGTCCCAGCGGCAGACCATATGGAGCATATAGAGCAATTCGCACATCGCTTCCAGGTAAGTGGGCGCTATAACCAGCGTCTGCTCATAGGCGCGAATCGCCTCCTCGAAATTATGCATCTCGTAATAGGTCTTGCCGAGATTGATCCATCCGTGATGGAAATGAGGGTCCACCGCCACGGCGCGCCGGTAGGCGGCGAGAGCGCGCGTATAGCCGTCGATAACCTTGTAGCTGTTGCCCAGCAGATTGAAGGCGGGCGCGTAGTCGGGCTTCAGACGCAGGCAGCGCAGCAGCACTTCCTCCGCTTCCTTCGCGCGGCTCATGCGCCAGAGCATCAGCCCGAGATTGGCCAGCGCCTCGGGCGCCTCGGGCTGGATGGCGATTACCTTGCGGAAGGCCGCCGCGCCGTTTTCCGGGTCGCCCGCATGCATGTATTCCAGCCCCTTGGCGAACCAATCCCGCACCGCTTTTTGCGCCTGGGGCGTCAGCGGCGGGGCGGGGCGGGGAGCGGAGCCCGCCAGCTCGATCTTCAAGAGATGCTCGTATGTCTTAACGGCCAGCGCCGTCTGGCCCGCCTCTTCGAGCGTGCGCGCCAGCTCGGCGCAGGCATCCTTGTAATCGGGCTTGCTGCGCACCGCCTGGTTGAAGGCGACGATGGCGGTGGCCCGATCGCCCTGCGCGCGCGCGGCCAGCCCCTTGAGATACAGCACATCGGCATGTCCCGGATGCGTGGCCAGCACCGTGTCGGCCAGGGCGCGTGCCTGCGCGAATTGCCCGGCGGCGATGAGAGAAACGATGGGCGATGTGTCGACAGGTGTGTTGTGCGCCTGATATGAAGTCATGAACAATGCGGCCTTGAAATTGCGTACGCTACTACTTAGCGCGATGCGGCTGCAAACGGCAACTTAATTTATGGAGGAGGTGGGGGTGAGAGGCGGGTTATAGTAATTTATCCGCCGATGATTCGTCGTAAACGATGAGAGATGATATTAACGTCTATTACTTAAACGATATCCCCTACATGTTCGCGTGTGTGGTTTAACATTGAAAATGATCACCCAATGTTCTTAGAATCTAAAGACAAAGAGCATCTTGTTTTACAATAGGATTGAGTTTATTCTAAAATATCTTTTGTCAGAATAAAAATTATGGATACTACCTTGGTTAATCCTGAAGCTGAATTAGCTGATCATATTAAGGGCGCTCTAGCTGCGTTGAATGGACTGCCACAAGATCAGCAGGCACACCCTGGATTAGCAGAAGCTGTGAAGCGGCTTGAAGCTGCCAAGAATTTGCTGACTGGCAGAGAAGATAGTCTCAATCCTTTTGAGAATCCTAAATTCGAATGTTACCGTCAGCGCAGGCCTAATCCTGATTTGGGACGCAGGGAGAACGCTCCTGAATTCTTGGAACGTGTATGGGGAGCTTACCTTAAGGCATGCGGCGCAAAGGAAGACAATTTATATCAAGATCAATTATGGAAAATAGATTCTAGCTTAATGCAAGGTTTGATGAGTGGATCAAGCAATAGAAGCTGTATTCCTCTTTCTGCGTAGTAATTATTTTTGTTACTCTAAGCGCAAGGATATTTGTTCTACGGATATCTCGTCACAGCTTCCATGTCATGGGCTGGCGAATTGTTTGGCGAGTTTTAATCCTTGGTGCTGATAATGCGAGCCGATGCCGTCCCCGTAAAGCCGCGCGGGGCGTTGCGCCATGCGTTCGTAGCGCAGCCAGCCCACGGTCTGCCCATGCTCCAGCAGGAACGGCACGTCATGCGAGCGCACTTCGAGCACGCCGCGGCTGCTTCCGGCCTGGCGCGTGGCGCAGTCCCAGCCGAATCCCGGATCGAAGAAACCGGCATAATGCACGCGAAACTCTCCGGCGCGCGTGTCATAAGGCAGCATCTCGGCGGCGTAGTCGGGCGGCACGCCGACCGGCTCGCGCGTCATGAGGATATAGAATTCGTCGGGGTCGAGCACCAGCGACGGTCCGGTGCTTGCGTGATAACGGATCGGCTCCCAGAAATGACGCGGATCGTAATCGCGCCGTTCCAGGTCAATGCGGCGGCTATGGCGCTTGGCGCGGTAGCCGATGAGCGCGCCTTCTTCGCCGCCGCCGCGCAAATCCACGGTGAAGCGCAGCATGCCCGCCGCTTCCGGCTCGCGGTCATCATCCTCACCCTCCAGGCGGATAATCTGCCTTTCCTCCAACAGCCGCCGCCATTCCCCCCCCCCGATGGGCTGGGGCGAGGTGCGGCTGCGGCGGAAACGCAGCTGGTTGAGCGGCGCGCCCGTTTTTGCCACGATGCTGAAGGTGCGCGGCGCCACTTCGAGATAAAGCTTGCCCGCATAACCTTTCTCCACCTGATCGAACGCGGTGGCGTAATCGGTGATGAGGCGCGTGAGGATATCCAGACGCCCGGTGGAGCTTTTCGGATTGGCGAACCCCGCCACGTCTTTATTGAGGTCGAGCGTTTCGCATAATTCAATTACATAGACGCGGCCCTTCTCCAGCACGCCCGCCCGCCGCAGATCGATGCGGAAAGTTTCAAAGCTTTCATCGAGCAGGCGCATCTTTTCATGCACGCTGAGCCGCGGGCCGGGCAGAAAGCTCGCCTCCACCGGATAGGCGTAGCGCCCAAGGCTTAAGTCAATGCTGGCGGGCTGAATCTGAGCGGCGAGCCGATCGGGAGCACACGAGGCAATGCCGCCGCCGCGCACCATCGCGGCGATGTCCTGATAGGGCAGAATCCCCGTGCGCCGCCGCGCATTGCCGCTTTCCTCCGCCATTCGCTTATCTGTCATCACGCCTGTTCCCGCATATGCCGTGAACGCACTCTACTGCACGGCTCCGGCGAATCAAGAAATTGCATCGCCAATGGCATGCATTAGCGCTCTGGCTGCGTATTTCTCCTCATAAAGACATGAGAAACCAATATATTTCATATTTTAGACATATGCCGCGTTATTTTTAACGTAATTAACCTTTTCTTAAAGGATGGTGCGTATAACAGGTTATGGTAGTTCGGATTCTGTGAGGAGTTTGAGCCATCCATATCCGGGGCATGTAGCTCCCTCATCGCGAAAACATATCCAAGTAGGAGAGACCTTAATGGCTATTAGTTCAATCAACAGTAACGCCGCCGCCCTTCTGGCGCAAATCAACATCAGCAATGCAACTACCGCCACCAGCAACCATGTGGCCGCTCTTTCCAGCGGTAACCGCATCGTGCAGGCGTCCACCGACGTGGCCGCGCTGGCGACTGGTACCGCGCTGCAAAGCCAGATCAACACGCTCACCACCTCGCTCACCATTGCCTCCCAGGGCAGCAGCCTTCTGCAGGTGGCCGACGGCGCGCTGGCGCAGATCACGGGCATTCTGCAACGTCAGCAGGCGATTGCGACACAGGCGCAATCGGGTTCGCTGAGCTCCACGCAGCTTGGCTTCCTTGATCAGGAGTTCCAGAATCTTACTTCCGCCATCGATAACCTCGCCAGCTCCACCAACTTCAACGGCGTCAGCTTGCTCAACGGATCGATCGCGGGCGGCAACACTGTTGCCAGCAATGCGGCCGACGGCACCAGCACCTCGCTGATTTCGGCGCATGTCGTTACCTTTAACGGCACGGCTTCAGGCTCCATCGCCGCCGCGGGCGACACCATCACGATTGACGGCGTCACCGTGACCTTCGCCAGCGCCGCTCAGGGCACCGCCGCGGCGTCCGGCGCGGTCAGCATCGGCACCAGCGCCGCCATCACGGCCGCCAACCTCGCCGCCTTCCTCAATAACGCGAATGCGCCGCAATTTGCCAACCTGCATTTCGTTATCGGCACCAGCGCCGGCTCCAACGACAACCAGCTGTACGTCGAATATACCGGCGGCAAACTGCAGGGCACGCTGAACATCACCGCATCGGCCAACTTCGCCAGCGCGGCGGAAATAAGCGCTTCGGCGACGACCCTCGCGGCGGGCGGAGCGGATGGCATTGGCGTCAATCGCTATACGGTCATCGGCAGCACGCAGGGCTCTATCCTGGTCAATGGCAGCAATACCGGCCTGCTTCGTGGCACTCCGGTGGATCTGAACCTGCTTGCCAATAACGACGCGTTCATCGGAAAGTTTGGCGGCGCGAATATCAGCGCCATCACAGGCACCTACACCGGAACGAGCAATCAGGCGGTCTTCTCGCTGACGGCGGGCGATATCACCTACACGAGCACCGTCACTCTTACCGCGAGCGCCACGGCTCCCATCGCCGCGACGTTCACCGGTCACGACAGCACGGGCGCCACGGCGGGCGGATCGTTTGCGCTCAACTTCAACGGCGCGGGGCAGGCTTTCACCAGCCAGGCGTTGCTTGATCCCATCGTGGCACAGCTCAACGCGGCGCTCTCGGGCGTCTCGGTGTACCAGAACCGCGATGTCAGCAGCTTCGGCAACGGCTATTCCGCGACGGTAGGCGGCATACAGACAGCCACGCTGCAAGGCGCATCGGTGGACTTCAACTCCGACAACTTCACCAACCTCAGCGTATCCGATATCTCGGTATCCGCGCCCGGCACCGGTTCCACCGACGCGACCTTCTCCGTGACGATCAACGGGGAGAAATACCAAAGCGTCTCGGGTATCGGCAACCAGATTAAGACCAACACCGTGATAGGCCTGCAGAACGTCACCAACCCCGGCAAGACTATCTCACTGGTCACCGGCAACACGGCGATTGCCTCGGGCAACAGCATCGCCTGGGACGTCAGCTCGTCGGCCAATGCCAGCGCCCTTCAGAGTATTCTGAAACAGGCCTTCGGCATCGACGGAAGCAACGCCGCCCTCAGCTTCCAGATTGGGTCCACCACCCAGGAAGTGATCGGGGTGTCGATCGGCAGCGCCGCCACCAGCGTGCTCTACGGCGGTAAATCGCTGAAAGTGACGACGCAGGCTGACGCCGCGGTCGCCGCTAACACGCTGACGGATGCGCTCAACACGGTCACGTCGCTGCGCGCTTCGGTGGGTGCGTTGGAAGAACGGTTCACCTACGCTTCGAACGCGGTGCAAAGCGCGATTCAGAACGAAGGCGCCGCCAAGAGCACATTGCTGGATACCGATGTGGCCAGCACCTCCACGGCCTTCGCCACGGCCCAGGTGCAGCTGCAGGCAGGTATCGCCGTGTTGGCCCAGGCCAACCAGCTCCAGCAGAACTTGCTCAAGCTGATCTCTTAACCATTGAAGGCTAAGCCGTGAGGAAGGGCACCCCCCTCCCTCACGGCCACTTTCAGCCCTCGCGGTGGCTTGCCAAGAGCCGATTCGCGAGGGCAAGCCCAGTGAGGGAGATAGGATATGGATGTCAGCATCACCTTAACAAACGCGGCGGCCCCGCTTTATCCGGCCCCCGCCAAACCGGTCGCCACCGACCCCGCCGCGTATTCCGCCCCCCGGCCCGCGGCGCCGGTTCCCCAGCCCGCCGAACAGGCGGTTTTCGATGATAGCGCGCGTGTGGCGGCGGTGCGCGAGGCCGCCTTATCGTTCAAGAATGTCTATGCGTTGGGCGACACCAAATTTTCCATTTTCAAGGACGCGGCGGGCAAATACATCACCCGTTATGTCAGCCTGCGCGACGGCAGCGTCACTTATCTGCCGGAACCGACCATGGTCAAGCATCTGCAAAGCGCGGGCCATCCGGCGTTTGTGGCCATTCAGGCGTGAAACTAGGGAGAAAAAGAAAAGCAAGTTTATCAAGTGGGTTGAGCGAATATTGGTATGATTATTGCTTGGTATTGCTCAAGTATGCGCGTAGCAGGATTATGGCATGTGTGGTATAATGAATTAGGTAACATCATTGCGGAAAAGGCACGGTAAGCCATGACGATATCAGCGATTAACCTGGGCAATAATTTCACCAATAGCAACGGCACCGCCGTGCTCAGCGGCTTGTCCTCGGGGCTGGATACGAAATCGGTCATCACGTCGGTGGTGGCCGCGCAATCCTCGCAAATCACGCCGCTTCAGGATCAGGTCAAGGTCAATGGCACCCAGGCTTCGGCGCTGACTAAGCTGACCACCATCCTGACCTCGCTGCAGACGGCGGTTAAGCCTCTCACCAAGCCCCAAAGTCCGGATGCGTCGAGCAATGTATTCGCCAAGCGCAGCAGCACGATCACCTCCAACACCACGCAGGCCGCGGCGAATTTTCTGACCGCCACCGCCGCCGCCGTCACCGCGCCGGGCGCGTATACGCTGTCGAGTATTTCCCAGCTGGCCACCGCCACGGTGCAGGAAACCGGCGCGTTCGCATTGACCTCGGCGGATGATGCGGTGGTGACGGCGGGCGCCACGGCGGGCAAATTCAAGGCAGGCACGTTTACGATCAATAACGGCGCCACCGCCACCTCCATCACGCTTGATACGGGCGACAGCCTTAATAAGGTGGCGGAGAAATTCAACGATGTCTCTGCCGCCACCGGCATTTCCGCCAGCGTGCTGCAAACCACCAGCGGAAACTACAAGCTGATTCTCACCGGCACCAAGACAGGGTTGAACAACGCGCTGGACATGACGGTCACTACCCCGACCCCCAACCTCATCACCGTGACGGACGGCTCCGGCGTGCTCGGCAATCTGAGTTTCACCACCGATCGGAGCGCGCAGAACGCCCAATTCAAGCTCAACGGCGTTACGATGACGCGCGCCAGCAATACCGTCACCGACGCCATCAGCGGGGTCACGCTCAATCTGCTGCAGAACACCGCCGCCGAGCCCGCCGCCAGCTTTACCCTTACCATCATGCCCGATGTCACCAGCATCGAAAGCGCGGTGGCCACCTTCGCCGACGCCTATAATAATTTCCTGGCGTTCTACGCCGAGCAAACCGCGCTGGGCAGCAACGGTCTTCCCGCCTCGTCGGCCACGCTCTATACCAATACGACGCTGCGGACCCTGTATTCGCAGCTGACCTCCGACATCTCCACGCGCGTCAGCGGGCTTTCCAGCGGCAGCCCCACCACGCTCACCGGCATCGGCATTAATTTCGCCGATACGTTCGCCACCGACACCACGCCCGCCATCCACAATATTCTCTCCGTCGATAACAGCGTGCTTGGCAACACGATACTGGCGAATATAGGCCAGGTGGAGAATATTTTCGGCAGCAATTTGGCCTCGTCTTCAAGCAAGCTGCTGTCCTACAGCAACGCCACCGCGGGCACGGTGCCGCAATTCACGCTGAACGTTCATCAATCCACGCCGCCCGCCAGCTATACGGCGAGCTATACGGATAGTCTCGGTGCCCCCCAGACCGTCTCGTTCACCGCCCAATCGCTGGGCTCCGGAGGGGTGTCGCTGAACGCGCCTTCCGACAGCGTGTTTGCCGGCATGGTATTGATCTACTCGGGCACTGGCGATGAAAGCGGCATCACGGTCAGCACGTCGCAGGGCATCGCCGCCCAGATCGATGGAATGTTAACCGGTGTGCTTAAAGCCAATACTGGCCTGCTGGCCGACGAGCAGTCGGCCCTCAGCGATAAGAATGCGCTGCTGCAGAAGCAAATCGATAGCATCACCACGCAGGTCAATGCGACTCGCTCGCAGTTGCTGGCCCGGTTCGCGGCTCTGGAGAAGGCTATCACCGCCGCTAACAGTGCATTAAATTTATTGAACGCCCAACAACAGGCGGGCAACGCGTAAAAGGAAAGGCTGGGGTATGTCGCCGCAAAAAAATCAATATAAAGCCTACTCGCTGGCCACGCGCACCGTGGCCAAGAGCCGTCAGGTTGTCATGCTGTATGACGGCGCGATCCGCTTTCTCAAGCAAGCAAGCGTCGCCATTGAGGAGCGGCGCATCGAGGATCGTTTCCGCCTGTTGGTGCGGGCATCGGACATTCTCACGGGCCTGCAAAGCTGCATTGATTTTGACAGCGGCGGCGAGGTGGCTCCCGTGCTGCACCGTTTTTATACTCACATATCGTCGCGCGTTCTCTCGGCCAATTTCAAGGCGCCCGAGGAAGGCCTTGCCCTATGCGGGCAGCTGATTGAGGAATTAAAGCAGATGCGCGATGCCTGGGAAGGCATCGACCATGCGCTCAGCGAGTCCGCGAGCGCTCCCCTTTCCCCCGGCGCCGCCCCGGCCGGACTCTTACCCCGCCCCCCAGAACCCGGCGCCATTACTTTGTCGGCGTAACCCGGCGGAACTTAAATTTGCGGTTAGCTGTTAACATTAGGCATTATTTGCCGCCTTACTTCAAGCGGTCTGTCCGCTATGGCTAAAATAACAAAACCGTGATATAATCATATTATAAATCAATAGAATAAATAATTGCCATTATTGGCATGGTGCTTGCTTGTACTCTTGCTGAATTTCATATGCGACCTATCCGGCACGGCCGGGCGGCGTTTCTCTTTGGGGTGTTTTATGGCAAACACAATGCTCGGTCTTCTTACTGCTGTTGCTCCCGCTGCGGCCGCCGCGGCGGGCGCGCAGGGAGGCAGGGTTTCACAGCCCATCCACGGCGCGCAGGACGATGCGCCGCCGCCATCCGGGCACGCGCCCGCGGTTCAGGACGCTTCGTCCGGGCAAGGGGCGTTCAGCCGGTTGCTTGCTTCTGCGCGCTCCCATTCACCCGCCTCTCCACCCGCTTCATCCGCCGCCAGGGAGGCCGCCAAGGACACGGACAAGCCGCGTGACGGGAGCAAGGATACTCAGGATACTCAAGACATGCTCGCGCTGTTGGCGATGCTGCTGATGGCGCAGCCTCAGCCGTCCGCCGCGCAGGCGGCGCAGGACGAAGCGGGAGTGCCGGCGCAGAGTGCGGCCTCTTTATCCCCGCAGGACAAAGCCGCGCTTGAGGATGTACGGAAGCTGCTGCAAGAATTGATGCAGGCCATGCAACCGGGGCAGGCGCAGACAGATGCCGGCCCTATGGCGTTGGAAGCCGCGCGGGAGTCGGATGCGGCTTTCACCGTTCCCGGCGATGCGGCGGGCGGAGAAGTCAACGCCCAGGACAATGCGGTGCCGCCGGAAATGCTGGCGCGGCTAGTGGCGTTACTTAATCAGGCCGCCTTGCAGCTAAGCGCCGATGTTTCCGGCGCGTCTTCGCAAGGCACCGCGATACAGACGGATGCGGCCCAAGCGGGTAAGGCGCATTCTGGCGATGATTCCCGTGCGGCGCTGGCGGAGGCTTTGGCGGATATCGCCTCCTTGGTGACCGCTAAAACCGGAGCATCTGGTGCTGCTGCGCACGCAGACGCGGATGGCGGCGCCTCTTCCTTATCCGGCGCTTTCGCCGTTTCGGAGCAAACCGCTCCGCGTCCGCCCGCCGGGGATCTGCAATCCGCGCTCGATCGACTGGTGTCGGTGCTGGCGAACGCTCATGGCGGCAAGGCGGATGTGCCGCTGGCCCAAGACGGCCTAGCCCAAGAGGGCAAAAATACTTCCGGGGGCGGCTTGTCCGGCGGCGATGCTCCTCCCGCGTCCGCCTTCGCTGCGGCGCATGCCGCGCCCGCATCCGCGCCTGATACGGCGTTCGTCAAACTGCTGGCATCGTCTGCGTCTAATGCGCCGGTGGCTGATCAGGTGCTGGTGCGCATCAAAAGCGCGGCGGCGGATGGCGAAAGCCAGATCAGGATTCAGCTTGCGCCGGAGGATCTGGGCAAGGTCGTGGTCCAGCTGACCACGGGAGCCGACGGCAAAACCGGCATCAGCATCACCGCCGACAACCGCCAGACCCTGCTGATGCTGCAGCAGGAGGCGCGCGCCTTGGAAAGCGCGCTGCGCGATATCGGCATCAAAACCGACACGGGTGGGCTCAGCTTCAATTTGAGCGGCCAGCAGCCCGACACCCGCACCCCCTCCCGGCAGGCCGCCTACACACAGGCCGTTGCCGTCACGGCCAGCGACGAGGACGCGGAATACTACGGCGCGGCCGTTAACCTCTACCGTATGACCGCCCAGCAGGGGCTGGACATACGCGTATAACATTAAGGAGTCAGACCATGGGCGACGTTTCCAGCATTCTTTCCTCAATTGCCTCTGGCAGTTCAGCGAACACCGGCACCAGCGCCGCCACCAGCGCGGGCGGAGCCCCGAGCCTTGCCTCCAATTTCACCACCTTTCTTACCTTGCTGACCACGCAGCTGCAGCATCAGGACCCTTCCACTCCGGTGGATTCCAACCAGTTCACGCAACAGCTCGTTTCGTTCGCCGGGGTGCAACAGCAGGTGGAAGCCAACAGCTATCTCAAGCAGCTTCTGGCCGCCGTGCAGAGCAACCAGGTGGGCAATGCCGCTTCGTATATTGGCACCACCGTGCAGGCGACCGGCAACCAGGGCGCGCTGATAGGCGGCACCGCCCAGTTCGGCTATGATCTGGTCACGGCGGCGGGTGCCGTCCAGGTCACCATCAAGAACAGCGGCGGCCAGCAGGTGTTTTCCGGCACCGGCACCACCAGCGCGGGCAGGAATATCGTCAACTGGGATGGCATCAACAGCCATACCGGCGCGAAAGAGGCGGACGGCGTCTACACCATCAGCGTCAAAGCCACCGACGCCAACAATAATGCCGTGCAGGCCACGCCGTTCATCATCGGCAAAGTCAACTCGGCGCAGATCAGCAACGGCGAGGTCATGCTCGATATCGGCGCTCTCCAAGTGCCCGCGAGCAATGTCACCAGCATCACCAATCTCCCCGGCGCTTCGGCATAAGCGCTCTTGCGGGGAATGCCTACTCCGAGTGCAAAGCTTTTCTTTTCCTTGTCATTTCCGCGCCCGCGGGCATCCAGGGCCAAACACCCTTACCGTGCTAGACGGCGCGCTTGCCGGATATGAGCTTGCGCATGTCATGGCATGGTAAAAATAGCCAAATATCAAATAGAAATACTGGCATTGTGGCTTTGGCATGGCGTTTGCATAATTCTTCCTGTCAATATCGTTATCAGTATGGAAACAAGGCTATTCCGGTCATTTTTACCTACGCATATCTAATTTAGAAGGAGTCATGTCATGGGGTTATTTGGAGCATTATTCGCGGGCGTGTCGGGGCTTGATTCGCAGTCGAACAAGATCGGCATCATTTCCAACAACATCTCGAACGTCAACACGGTTGGCTACAAGCAGGGATCGGCGTTGTTCAATACGCTGGTCGTGCCCTCGGGCTCCACGAGCTTCTCGCCCGGCGGCGTCATCGGCGGCAACCGGCAGCTTGTCAATAAGCAGGGCATCATTTCGGCCACTACCTCCTCCACCGACGTCGCCATTTCCGGCGGCGGCCTGATGGTCATCAACACCAAGGCCGACGGCTCTGGCCAGACGCTTTATACCCGCGCGGGCTCCTTCACCCAGGACGCCAACGGCAATTTCATCAACTCCAACGGCTATTATCTGCAAGCCTTGCCGATTGAGGCGGACGGTTCCGCCGCCCAGGCCAATACGCAAAATCTCACCACGGTTTCCATCAGTCAAAGCGCCACCGGCAACGCCACGGCCACCAGTATTCTCAAAGTGGCGGCCAACTTAAACGCGGCGCAGGCGGTGCTGCTGGGCAACGGGGCCACGGCCACGATGCAGGCCAGCAACGGCACCGCCTCCATCAACGTGGGCAATAATTCCACCCAGATCATCGTCGGCAACGATATCGCGGGCACCTCACCCACCAATAATCTGATACGCGGCAGCCAGTTCACCATCATCAGCGGCGCTCCGGCCAACCAGACGGACACATTCACCTATGGCGGCTTCACCATCGGGCGCAGCGTGACGAGTATCATCGATGGCACCACCACCACCGGCAACGGCGACGGAAACAGCACGCTGGACGCCAACCAGTCCATCGCCGCCAGCCATATCACCACCAACACTACATCGGGCACCGCCAACCGGGTTACCATCACCGGCGTGACCCATTATGCCGACTATATCGCCAACCAGTACGCCAATATTTCCGGGCTGGCCACGCCGCCCGCTTCCAGCGGCCTAGCCGCGGGCGACATAAACGGCACGTGGAAAATCATCAGCTCCAGCAGCGCCAACGGCGGATCGGTTACGCTGCAGCTGAGCGCATCGGCCACGGGCGTCGTCACCAACGGCGGCGGTTCACTCACCCTGACCAACCGCACCTATCCCTTCACCGGCAACATCCTCAACGCCACCACGGCATCGAGCGATTTCCTCGGCACCGGCTCGACGGCGATTCCACCCACCCTGTTTGCCTCCGACGCGCTCAAGCTGACCATTGCGGTGGGCAGCGACGTGCCCCAGACTTTTACGTATTCTTCCACTCCCGACCCCAGCAACGGATCGTTCAACAGTTTAAACACGCTGGCCCAGGCCATCAGCAACGGTGTTGGCTTGACCGCAAGCGTCATCAACGGCCGTCTCTATGTCAGCCCCACCGACGCCAATCAGCAGGTCATCTTCGCCAACGGCAACGTCGCGGGCACGCCGGGCGACAGCACCACTTCGCCTATCTACGGCATTGACTGGATTCAAGAGCTTGATTTAGGCACCTTGCCGGCGGCGGCCACCAACACCTACACGTTCAACTCCCTGGCGGGCCTGGCTCAGCAGATCAACACGCTGGATCCCACCAACTTGGTGGCCAAGGTCAATAACGCCAGCGGCAGCGCGTCGCTGACCATCAATGAAGCCAACCCGAAGCAGACCATCACCTTCAGCGATGCGCAGAGCACCAGCAGCATCCTCAAGGAGCTGGGATTTCAGAACCTCAGCTCCGATGTCACCGGCAGCCTGACGACCGGACTGCTTCCCATCATCTACGATCCGTCCAACCCGTCCACCGACATGTCCTCGGGCACGGTCAGGGCGCATTTCAGCAAGGACGTCACGGTGTACGACTCGCAGGGCAGCGCCCATACCATCGCCATGAACTTCGTCAAGATCGGCACTAATGAATGGGCGGTGGAGCTGACCTCCGTGCCCGCCAGCGACGTGCGCTCTTCCATCACCAACTCCCAGTATGTCACCGGCGACGGGCAGATTGCCAGCGGCACGCTGTCGTTCAACGGGGACGGCAGTCTGCGCACGGTGCAGGGCGCTATCGCCAACAGTTCGGTGCCCATCAACTGGACGAACGGCTCCAGCGCCAGCACGATTACGCTGGATTTGGGCCTGGGAGGCGATATCGGCCTCATCCAGACCGCCGCCGCGTTCAACGTCTCCACCGCCAGTCAGAATGGCTCTCCTGTGGGCGAGTTGACCGGGGTGAGCATCGACGCCAACGGTTTCGTCATCGCCAGCTTTAGCAACGGCCAGACCCAGACGATTTACCAGGTGCCGCTGGCTTCGGTGAACAATCCCAACGGCTTGAAGGCGGTATCGGGTGATGCGTATATCCAAACCATCGAATCGGGCATCGCCAATCTGCAGCTGGCCGGCACCAGCGGCGTGGGTACGTTCAGTCCTTCGGCTCTGGAACAGTCGAACGTGGATCTGTCCACCCAGCTGACCGATCTGATCGTGGCGCAGCAGGCTTACGGCGCCAGCTCGAAAGTGCTGACCGTCACCGACCGTCTGCTGCAGCAGCTCGACCAAGTGATTCAGTAAGCGCAAGCCCCCCCCGGCGGCGCGTATCGCCGCCGGGGAAGGTCATTCTTTATGATTCGTTTATATTGGCTATGCAATTATTAACAGTCTGACCTGTCATAATTGCTGCTCAGCAGCATTGACATTGCGGTGCAACTTAACTAAAAATATCCGTGACCCCTGATGCGCGGCTTCGTGGCGCAGAAATATATATATAATTGATTTTCCAGCCGCTATCATGGGCAAACAATAGTTTAACAGCTTCCATTGGAATACCCGGCGGAAGTCGCCCACGTTAAGCATTTATTAAATTTTCCGACGCACAGGATTGGCCGATGACATATGAAAATCGTCTTTTGAGAAAATTCAATCTTCCCCTCAAGGCGGGTAACGGCAAGAAGTCCGATATCGATTCGCCGGTAGTGAACATGATGACCGATCCCGCGTATCTGCGCCAGTCTTCCGCTCTCATCAACGAAGCCCTTCAAAAAGGCTTCGATGTGCTGCAGCTTGCCAGCGGCGATATCGTGACCACGGGCACCAAAACCGTCATCTATCAGTATACCTGGGACGCCGACAAATGCAAACTGGTGAAAACCAAGACCGCCGATAGCGGCGTCAAGAAAACCCGCCGCGCGCCCATGGTGGAGGAAGACGAGGAAGACGCCGAATCCGAAATAGAACCCGAAGGCGAAGAAGCCTAAATCATGCATCCTTTCTATTTCCTTCTGGTTTCTGACTTCTGATTCCTGGCTCCTGATCATGGGTTTTAACTGCGGCATCGTCGGTCTGCCCAATGTCGGCAAATCCACTCTGTTCAATGCCTTGCTCTCCACTCAGGCGGCGGAAGCGGCGAATTACCCGTTCTGCACCATCGAACCCAATATCGGGCGCGTGGGCGTTCCCGACGCGCGCCTGGAGCAACTAGCGCGTATCGCCGGCTCCGCGCAAATCATTCCGGCCCAGCTGGAATTCGTCGATATCGCGGGGCTCGTGCGCGGCGCGAGCAAGGGCGAGGGGCTGGGCAATCAATTCCTGGCGCATATCCGCGAGGTGGATGCCATCATCTATGTGCTGCGCTGCTTTGAGGATGACGATATAACCCATGTGGAGGGGCGCGTCGATCCGCTTTCGGACGCCGCAATCATCGAAACCGAACTGGTGCTTGCCGATATGGAAAGCCTGGAAAAACGCCTGCCCGCCCTGCAGAAGAAAGCGCGCGGCGACAAGGAGGCGCGCGCGCAGGCCGAGGTGATGGAAAAGCTGCTGGCGTTGGTGGCCCAGGGCCAGCCCGCGCGGCTGTATGCGCCCGCCCACGATGCCGAGCGCAAATATATCCGCCAGATGCAGCTGCTTACCGCCAAGCCGGTGTTGTATGTCTGCAATGTCGAGGAGGCGAGCGCCGCCACCGGCAACTCTCATTCGGCGCGGGTGATGGAGCGGGTGAGCGCACCCTGCGTCGTGATTTCCGCCAAGATCGAATCGGAAGTGGCACAATTGCCGTCCGCCGAAGATAAAAAAGCGTTCCTCGATGCGCTGGGCTTGGGCGAAACCGGCTTGATCCGCCTGATCCGCGCGGGTTACGGCTTGCTTGATCTTATTACCTTCTTCACCGTCGGCCCCAAGGAGGCGCGCGCCTGGGACTTGGCGCGCGGCGCATCCGCGCCGCAGGCGGCGGGCGTGATCCATACGGATTTCGAGAAAGGATTCATCCGCGCCGAAACCATCGCCTGCGACGATTATCTGCGCTTGGGCGGCGAGCAGGGCGCGCGCGAAGCGGGAAAGTTGCGCCTGGAAGGCAAAGATTATATAGTCCAGGATGGCGACGTGCTGCATTTCCGTTTCAACGTCTAGCGCGGCGGCCGCAGAGAAGGAATCTTCATGGCGAACACCCCATCTTCCGACATGATGGCGCGCGTCGTGCGCTGGGCGGTGCTGCTGTTTCTGGGTTATGCGCTGCTGCATGGCTTTTTCGATTTCGGTTCGAAAGCGCCTACCGTGCGGCATGGCGCGGCAGGAGATCAGGCCAAATCGCAGGAGAAGGAGTGCGATACCGTCAACCCGCTCAAGAATTTCTCCTCCGCCGCCTTGCCATTGCTGCCCTCTTACCTGCCCGCGCTGCGGATCCAGGACATTACGCCTGGTGATGGCGCTCCGGCCATGTGCGGTCAGGACGCCACGCTGCGCTATGAATACACCCTGGCGTCTGGCGAAGTGATTTTCAGCAACTTCAAAAGCGGGAAGGAGCCGCAGCCGGTGCGCCTGGGTTCCAGCGCGCTGCTGCATGGGCTGGAGCGCGGCGTCATCGGCATGAAGCCCGGCGGTGAACGCCGGATGACGATTCCGCCCGATCTGGCGTTCGCCGCCGTCACGGATATCCGCGCGTTACGCGATGCTTCCGCTTTTTCCCTCCCGCGTGGCCAGGATATTCGCGATCTTCCCGTTACGGCGCGCGTCTCGCTCATCGCCGCCGCGCCGCCCCCGCCCGCATCCGATCTGGGGCTGCGCGCCATTACCACGCGGCTGGGATATGGGGCCCTGGTGCAATGCGGCAGCATCGTGGAGGCGGATATCACCGTCTGGAAGCTGAACGGCGCCCGGATTTTCTCCACGCCGGATCATGAGCCGGTGCGTTTCGTCGTCGGCATGGGTACACTGCCCTTGGGCATTGAGCAAGGTGTCATCGGCATGCAGGAGGGCAGCCAACGCACCGTCATCATGCCCGTGGATTATGCCACGCCCTTCAACGCGGCGGATGAAGAAGATACCGGCGCGTCCGATGAAGAAGCCTCGCCTGGTGAACACGCCTCCGATTCCCCTGCCTCCTCCGGCGGGCCCGGCGGCAAGACTTCAGTGGCGGGTCTTAAAGCCTTGCCGCGCCAGGAAATACTGCTGGCCGATATCGCCATTGTGCAGATAAGCGCTCCCGGCAAGGCGCAACCCGCCCCGCGTGCCGGCACGCCGCTGGGCCGGGGGCATTCCGCGCCGCCGCGCGCTGATACGCCCGCCGTGAATTCCCCGCGCGAATAATTTATGCCCGCCTCTTACCCAGGTTTTTGGTTTCACCCTTTATTTGATACGGATTTCTCATGCCTTTTCTTGCCGCACGTTTAGGGCGCATCAAGCCCTCGCCGACCATCGCCGTCACCACCAAAGCCGCCGAGCTCAAGGCCGCGGGCAAGGATGTGATCGGGCTGGGCGCGGGCGAGCCGGATTTCGATACGCCCGCGCATGTCCGCCAGGCCGCCATCGCGGCCATCGAACGCGGCGACACCAAATACACGCCCGTGGGCGGCACGCCCGCGCTTAAGAAAGCCATCATCGAGAAGTTCCGCCGTGAAAATGGGCTGGAATACGCCGCCAATCAAATCGTGGCGGGCTGCGGCGCCAAGCAGATCATTTTCAACGCGCTGCTGGCTACCGTCGAGGAGGGCGACGAGGTGATCATCCCCGCGCCCTACTGGGTTTCCTATCCCGACATGGTGCTGTTCGCGGGCGGCACGCCGGTCTGCGTGACCTGTCCGCAATCGCAAGGCTTCAAACTCACGCCCGAGTCGCTGGCGGCGGCGATAACGCCGCGCACGAAATGGCTGGTTCTCAATTCGCCCTCCAACCCCACGGGGGCGGCCTATAGTGAAGATGAACTGCGAGGTCTGGCCGATGTGCTGCTTGCCCACCCGCAAGTGCATGTGCTGGCCGACGATATCTATGAGCATATCGTCTATGACGGGTTTGCGTTCCGCACGCTCGCGCAGGTGGAGCCGCGTCTTTATGGGCGCACGCTGACGGTCAACGGCGTATCCAAGGCCTTCTCCATGACTGGCTGGCGCATCGGCTATGCCGCGGGGGAAAAATCACTGATTGCCGCCATCACCGATATCCAGTCGCAAAGCACCTCCAACCCCTGCTCCATAAGCCAGGCTGCGTCTGCCGCGGCGCTCAGCGGGCCGATGGATTTCATGGCCGGTTGGGTCGCGTCTTTCGCCCAGCGGCGCGGCAAGGTCGTGGCGGCGTTGAACGCGGCGCCGGGTCTGCGCTGCTCGACGCCGCAAGGAGCTTTTTACCTTTTTGTGCAATGCAGCGATCTGTTCGGCCGCGCCACGCCCCTCGGCAAGCGAATAAAAGATAGCGCCGGGTTCTGCGAATACCTGCTGGAAGACGCGCTGGTTGCCGCCGTGGCGGGCAGCGCCTTCGGCCTGGAAGGCTATTTTCGCATCTCCTACGCTACCTCGCAAAACCTGCTTGACCACGCCTGCGCCCGGATCCAGGAAGCCTGCGCCAAGCTGGCGTGAGAGCGGCCTGATTTTAGTATGGCATCTTCTAAAAATCTAGTGCTGTCAAATATGTAATAAAAATTTAACTTGGCATTTAGCAGTAGGATAAGTAAACTTTAGTGTAATTTCTACGTTCTTAACTATAATGTAGGTTTTTAATTTATATCAGGGAGAATTTATGGCAGATTATATTACAGATTTGGGAAAAATAGGTAAAGACGCCGTCGATTTATGTAAAGATGAAACGCCTTTAACGCCTGCAGGCATGGCGGCGGCTAAACGCGCTGCCTTAGTAATAATGTCTGAAGGTGGAGAGTTAAGTGGCGGACCTCCTCCTAAAGCAGGGACCCTCCACCAGGATTGTCTAACTCTAAATAGAGAAGGAGAAAGATTAGCGGGAGGAGTGGAAAAACAGACAATTCCCTCTCTTGGAGCAGAAGTATGGAATCGCGGAATGGATATTAGAGATGATATTGGAGCTACTAAACCAGCAGCTACACCACCAAAGGTAGGGAATGCGGAGCTACACCGGCTGGCTTCTAAAGCAGGAGATCTACATCGGTAAAGGTAGCATGATTAGCCTTATTGAAGTTCCCCTATTTAAGAACAAGAGAAATTATGAAAAGAGGCGTCTATAGCAGAAGATGCTTTAACTTATTAGCGGTATTGGGGCTTACCAAAGAAAGAATTTAAGAATGCCATTCACTTGTTTTAAGCATCTTAAATTCTGCTTATGGCATTAATTTGATTATAATGCCAAGCCCTGCATCCTTCGGCGGTGTGTGTGGAGAGGAATAAAGGCAGGCAGCGCTAAGCGCCTTTTCCGTGTGAGTGGCATGAAGGGAATAACGCACACGGTGGGACGGCAGGCGAGAGACGCACTGGCCGGGCTTCGGGTGTCTGCGGGAGAGGGGCCGCTTTCGCCGGATGTTATACGGCGGCGGTGATAGAAGAGAAGCTGCGCTTGGGGCAACTGCTGGAGATATCAGCGGAACCGGACCGTGGGGCACATGTAATCCTCAGGCATTGATTCAACTGTTGAAGGGCCTGGACCAAGTGAGATCCGCGAGAAGAGATTTTTTTTGGGATAAGACAAGAAGAGGATAGCCGACATCCCCCGCTATCTGAGCGCATCGACACGTTAAACGCGCAGCAAGCACGCCCGTCCAGGGAATACGCGGATAAGTCACGCTGAAATAGCGCGCCCTTCGCGGATAATCCCGTTACGCATCCGGCTTCTTCGCGTATTTGCGCTTGATATGCCACTGCTGGAGAATCGACAACGTATTGCTCCAGGTCCAGTAGATTACCAGCCCGGCGGCGAAGCCGGAAAACAGGAACAGGAAGAAGAATGGCAGCAGCTTCATGATCTTGGCCTGCACCGGGTCGGGCGGCGGAGGGGATTGGAATTGCTGAATCACCATGGTGACGCACATCAGAATCGGCCAGGCTCCCAAATGCAGCAGGGCGGGGTGATTCCAGGGAAACAGGCCAAACAAGGTGAAGAGATTGGTGGGGTCGGGGGCGGAGAGATCGTGGATCCAGCCGAAGAACGGGGCATGGCGCATCTCGATGGAGACATAAAGCACTTTATAGAGCGAGAAGAAGACCGGAATCTGGATCAGCATCGGCAAGCAGCCCGCCGCCGGATTGACGCCCTCGCGTTTATACAGCGCGATCATGTCCTGATTGAGCCGGGTTTTGTCATCCTTCGCCCGCTCCTGGATAGCCTTGATTTTCGGCTGTAATTCCTTGAGCTGATTCATGGACCTATACGATTTATTGGCCAGGGGATACATCAATAGCTTCACGATCACGGTCAGCAGCAGGATGGCGATGCCGAAATTGCCGATATGGGCGTAGAAGTAATTAAGGGTCAAGAAAATCGGCTTGGTGAGGAAATAGAAAATGCCGAAATCCACGGCGCGGTCGAACAGGGGAATATGGTGCTGTGCCGCATAGGCATCCAGTACCGCTAGCTCCTTGGCGCCCGCGAAGAACCGCACGGTGGTTTCCTCGCGCGGCGGGCTGAGATAGTCGGCCTGGAAACGGTCGCCCGCCGTGGCTGTGTCGTGGACGAAATGGAAATCATTGGCTTCTGCGGGCGGAATGATGGCCGAGAGCCAGTATTTATCCGACATGCCGAGCCATCCGGTCTGGGCCTCGAAATTCTGCGCCTTTTCCTCCGTCAGCGTTTTATATGTCGCCTCCTTGAGCGTGCCGTTGAACACTCCGATCGGCCCTTCATGCAGGATATTGATGGCCATATGTTTTTTCATGTCATAAACACGGCTGATCGAGGCGTAGCTCCACCATTTCACCGGTTTTCCGGCCGCATCGCGCGCCGACTGGGTGAGAGTGAACATGTATTTAGCGTCCAGCGCTATGCGCACGGTGAATGTCACGCCCTCCCCGTTGTTCCAGGTCAGGGTGACCGGCTGTTGGGGGGTCAGCTGTGGCGCGTCCGCCGTCCAGACGGTCTGGGCGTCGGGCAGGCGCATGGGGGTCACGCCCACGGGCGCGGCGGGCCAGCCGAACGTGGCGAAATACGCGTCCTGGGTCCCGGCGGGCGAGAACAGCACCGCCTCCGGGCTGGCGGGGTCGAGCGTCTCGTGATAGCGCGCGAGTGTTAAATCGTCGAAACGCAGCCCCTTAAGCGCCACCGAGCCGTGCAGATGATCCGAGACGATGCGCAGCCGCGGCGACTCGCCAAGCAATTGCGCGCGCGTCTTGACTGTTGCGGGTGCGGCGGCCTGCTGCTTCTCGCGCTGCACCATTTCGGCATGCGCGCGCCGCGCCGCCTGTTCCTGTACCTTGCGGCGCGGACCCTCGATGGAGTATTCCCACCACAATAGCACCAGCAGTGACAGCGCCAATGCCATGATCATGTTGGTAGTATCGGATTTCGAAAGGGGAGAATGTTTCATAACCGGGTCACTTGAGGAGAGCGGGAAGGGGAAGGAGAAGGATGGCAAGACGGGGCGGCGCGGCGCGCGGGGACGGGGTCGAGTCCCCCTTCCGCCCAGGGATGGCAGCGGCACAGCCGCCTGGCGGCGAGCCAGCCACCCTTAAGCGCGCCATGTGTGTCAATAGCGTCGGCCGCGTAGCTGGAACAGGTCGGCAGGAAGCGGCAGGCCGCGGGCAGCAGCGGCGACAGAAAGAGGCGATACACGCGAATGCAGGCGAGAAGGAACAGGCGCATGGGCAATGCGGGCGTAAGGGTTGGCGGGGCGCAGGGCATTACGGCTGCTTGCCGTGCGCCATCTGATCGGCGAGGCGTTTTAGAGCATGTTTCATGTCGCGGATCAAGTCATCAAACGTCCCTTTATAAGCCTGCTCGCGGCCGATGAAGACATAATCGGCGCCCGCCAGCCCGTAGCGCGGAGCAAGCTGCCGGGCAGCGGCGCGCAGGCGGCGTTTCACGCGGTTGCGCACCACGGCGTTGCCCAGCGCCTTGGTGGCGGTGAAGCCGGCGCGGATAGGGTGGTTCGAGGGTTCCTGGGATGCGCGCGGACGCGCCTGCACCACCACGGAAGGCTTAACGAATTTGAACCCGCTTTGCGCCGCCAGGAGGAAATCGGCGCGCCGCGTCAGCATCGCGTAGTGGGTGGCCACGCGCGGCTTAAGCGGAAAGGCGCTTGCGGCCCTTGCTGCGGCGTGAGGCGATGACCTTGCGGCCGCCGACGGTGCTCATGCGCGCGCGAAAACCATGACGGCGCTTGCGGACGAGCTTGCTGGGCTGATAGGTGCGTTTCATGGGCGTATTCCTTACACTGATTCCTTGCCGCGATTTCTTCATCGCACAGTCAAACAGCGAGGGAACCAGCCCACGCAAGCACCCTGCGATGTCCATATCGGGCGCGTCTTATACCGCGCATGCATGCTTGTGTCAACGCATGTCGGCGCCCTGCGTCCGCACGCGCCGGAAAAATGCGCTTTGTTTACCTGATAATGTGGTTATTTCTCCAATAAAATAAGTTTATACAGCGGCTTGTTTGGGAATGATATTTTTGACGCATCTCCGCAATACCATGGATTATTAGGGGTTTTTTAGTAATGCTCCGTTATATTCGCATTCGTTGGGTTGCGTGGAGAGCGGTGTTCATATCCACCGCGGCGTAATCCTCAGTCATGTCAGGCACGGTTCATGTTTTCGTATATACGCTGGTTTTCGGGCATTAGTTTCATCCTTGTCGCGCTGGCCGCCTTCATCGTGGGCCACACGTTCAAGGAGTTGGCTTCGCGCGATCTGATTGCGGTGGTGGACAACAGCAACACCTCGCTGGGGCAGGGGTTCATCAACACCACCTGGAAAACCTACCGCGAGCAGATGAAGACCGGGGCCGAATGGTACCGCAAGTTCCGCGCCTCGCGCGTGCCGGTCGAGCAGTGGCGCAATTACAATGGCTATCAGGCCATGGTGGATGCGCTGGATAATTTCAGCCGCGGCGTGTTCTGGTATTTCGAGGACATGCCCATCGTCGGCGTCAGCATCTACACGCCCGACGGCACGCGCCTCATCTCCACCGATCAATCGCGCATCGTCTCCGCCCGCGACACCACCAGCCTGCTCAGCGCCGCCCCACCCCAGGCAACGCGCGCCGACGGCACGTTCAACCGCGCGCTTTCCGGCGAGCATGGCAGCGTGCTGCTGGAGGATCAGGCCTTCGCGCGCCCCGATGGCGAGCCCACCAGGGGCGTGATCATCAAGACCGTCATTCCGATCATGAAGGACAGTTTCGTGCCCATCCTGGTCAATTGCGGACGCGCCAACGGCGTCAGCTGCGCCGACGCCGTGCGCAAGACGGACAAAGAGTCGGTCGAGGCGATCGTGGAAATCCGCTACGATGTCACCGCGCAATGGAAGCAGCTCAGCCTGTTCCAGCAGATAGGCACGGGCGGCGTGATTGCCATCTTCATGGTGGTGATCCTGACCTTGCTGTTTACCACCAACAAGGCGGAAGCCATCATCGCCCGCCAGCACGAGACCAACCTGGAACTGGCGGCCCAGGCGGCCAGCGCCCAGGCGGAGAATCGTGACAAGTCGCAGTTTCTCGCCAATGTCAGCCACGAGCTGCGCACGCCGCTCAACGCCATCATCGGCTTCTCCGAATTCATCAAATCGGAGCGATCCGGGCCCATCGCCAATGAGAAATACGCCGAATACATCAAGGATATCCATGGCTCAGGCGTGCATCTGCTCAGCCTCATCAACGATATTCTCGATTATTCCAAGGCCGAGGCCGACAAACTTGAATTGGAAATCAGCGAGGTGGACGCCACCAAGTCGGTGCGCAACTCCATGCGTCTGGTCAGTCCGCGCGCCGAGATGGCGAATGTGCGGCTGATCGAGGAAATCCCGCGCGAGCATTTCATCTTGCGCACCGACGCCAAGAAACTCAAGCAGGTGATGCTCAATCTATTGTCCAATGCCGTGAAATTCACCCCTTCCGGCGGCTCGGTCACCGTCACGATGTGGCAGAACGTCGTGGACGGATCGTTATCCATCGAAGTCAAGGATACCGGCATCGGCATCGCGCCCAAGGATATTTCGCGCGCCATGGCGCCGTTTGGCCAGGTGGACAACACCCTGTCGCGCAAATACGAGGGCACGGGACTGGGCCTGCCGCTGACGCGCAAATTTGTTGAAATCATGGGGGGAACCTTTACCATTGCGAGTGAAGTGGGCAAGGGCACGATCATCACGGTCGGTCTGCCGAAGGAGTCCAAGGGCAGGTCCGCGTTTCCCGAGGCTGACGCCGCCCCGCCACCGGTTTCCTGACGCCGTCCTTACGCCACCCCCTTTTGCCAGCCGAGCCGCACCTCATGAGCACTGTTCCCGCGCCCGCGCGCCGCAATACGATTCTTACCATCCGCCGCCATAAGGGCCAGACGCCCATCGTGGCGCTGACCGCCTATACGGCCCCCATGGCGCGCTTGCTCGACCCGCATTGCGATATGCTCCTCGTCGGCGATTCGCTGGGCATGGTGCTCTACGGCATGGAAAGCACGCTGCCGGTGACGCTGGGCATGATGGCCGCGCACGGGCGCGCCGTGGTGGGAGCGTCCGCCCGCGCCTGCGTCGTGGTGGATATGCCGTTTGGCAGCTATCAGGCCTCGCCCAAAGATGCCTTCGCCGCCGCCGCGCATCTGCTCAAGGAAACCGCTTGCCAGGCCGTGAAGCTCGAAGGCGGAGCGGTCATGGCCGAGACGATTGCCTTTCTTGCCGCGCGCGGCATTCCCGTCATGGCGCATATCGCGCTGATGCCGCAGCATGTCAATGCGCTCGGCGGCTACCGCTTTCAGGGCCGCACCCAGTCTGAGCGCGATGCGCTTATGCGCGACGCGCTGGCGGTCGAGCAGGCGGGCGCGTTCGCCGTCGTGCTCGAGGGCACGGAAGAAAGCCTCGCGCACGAAATCACGCGGGCGCTTGGCATCCCCACCATCGGCATTGGCGCCTCCGCTCATTGCGACGGGCAGGTGCTGGTCAGCGAGGACATGCTGGCGCTCACTCCCGTTCAGCCGCGCTTCGCCAAGCGTTACGGCGATGCGGCCGCCCTTATCGGCGAGGCCGCCGCCGCTTACGCCGCCGACGTGCGCGCCCGCGTCTTTCCGGCGCGCGAGCATTGCTTCATTCGCAAGGAATAGCCGCATGCTTAACGATGACGATATTCCCCTTAAAAAGCCCGAACTCGTCTTGCGCGTGCTCGACAGCCTGTCAGTGGCGGCCTTGCGGGACTATATCGCGGAACTGGAAGCCGAAATCGAGCGGGCCCGCGCCGAGATCACCCGCCGCGGCTCCGCCCGCGCCCAAGCCGACGCGCTGTTTGGCGCTTCTTCTTCAAGAGAGGAATAATTATTTTAGGGATTTCTTGACGAAAGCGCCGCCAATGTTACTTGAATCGACTTGATGACCGGCTCATCCGGTGCGGGGGCGAAGCGCTATCGCGCCGCCCTCAGATCCAGCGCCACCTTGTTCATGAATCCGGCGGCATCCCCGGTGAGCAACAACGGAAAATGCAGCGCGAGAGCGGCGAGCGTGGCCTGCTGAACTTCCCATTCCTCGCGGCCGAAGTCACCCAGCACATGGCCGGTGACGCGGTCTTTATGGCCGGGATGGCCGATGCCGATGCGCACGCGCCAATATTCCCCGCCCAGATGGGCGTCGATGCTTTTTATGCCATTATGCCCGCCATGGCCGCCGCCTTGCTTGACGCGCAGTTTTCCCGGCGGAAGATCAAGCTCGTCATAAAGCACGATCACCCGCTCGGGCGCAATTTTATAGAACCGCGCGGCGGCGGCGACCGATGGGCCGGAGAGGTTCATGAAGGTCTGCGGCTTCAGCAGATAGGCTTTGCCGCCGATAGCGGCCTCGGCCCATTCGCCGCTGAACTTTCTGGCCCACGGCGCCGCGCGATAGCGTTCGGCGAGCGCGTCGCAGGCCAAAAATCCTATATTGTGGCGGTTGTGCGCGTATTTTACGCCCGGATTGCCCAGGCCTGCCACCAGCCACATGGGGCTCACACCTTATTTTTTCTTGGCGTCGGCGGCGGGTTTTGCGGCGGCTGCCTTGGCGTCGCCACCAGCGGCCTTGGCGCCGGCCGCGGGAGCGGCGGCATCGCCCGGCGCGGCGGCGGCGGCGATCACGGGGCGCTCTTCCTCTTCCTTGCTGCGTCCGGCGACAGTGATGATGGTGAAGTTACGGTCCTTGATGCCGGTCGTGACGTCTTCGGGCAGCGTGATGTCCTTGATATGCACGGAATGGCCGATATCGACGCTCAACACATCCACTTCGATGAACGGCGGGATGGCGTCGGGTTTGCACAAAAGCTCAATCTCGTGGCGCACGATATTGAGCACGCCGCCGCGCTTGAGGCCGATGGATTTTTCCTGGTTGAGCACTTTCACCGGCACCATCACATGGATGACGGTATCCTTGTCCACGCGCTGGAAGTCGGCATGTTCGATGATGTCGGTGACGGGATGGGTCTGCACGTCGCGCGGCAGGGCGTGCAGGATCTGGCCGTCGAGATTGATACCGACAATTTTGTTGAAGAACGAGCCCTTGCGGTATTCCAGCGTCAGCTCCTTCAGCGGCAGCGCGATTTTGGATGGTGTCTGCTGGCTGCCATAGATGATGGCGGGAACGCGCCCCTCCCGGCGGATGGCGCGCGCGGCGCCCTTGCCGGTCTGTTCGCGGGATTGAGCTTCGAATGTGGCGGCGGCTTTCATGACGGTACTCCTTGCAAATATTAATAGAAAAGACTGGATACGGAGGTTTCCTCGCTGATGCGGCGGATGGCTTCGGCCAGCAGCGGGGCGATGGAAATGACGCGGATGTTGCGCGCGGCCTTCACCGTGTCGGTTATCTGAATGCTGTCAGTGATGACCAGCGAGGTCAGCGACGAGTTGGTCACGCGCTCCACCGCCTTGCCTGAGAGCACGCCATGCGTGACGTAGGCGGCCACCGACGCCGCTCCGCCTTTAATCAGGGCCTCCGCCGCGTTGCACAGCGTGCCCGCCGAATCGACGATGTCATCGTAGAGGATGCAGTGGCGGCCCTCGATGTCGCCGATGATGTTCATGACTTCCGACACGCCCGCGCGGTCGCGGCGTTTGTCGACGATGGCCAGCTCCGCCTCCAGCCGCTTGGCGAGCGCGCGCGCGCGCACCACGCCGCCCACGTCGGGCGAGACGATGACCACGTTCTTTTCCTTATAATTGGCCTTGATATCGGAGACGACCACGGGCGCGGCGTAGAGATGATCGAGCGGAATGTCGAAGAATCCCTGGATCTGTCCGGCATGCAGATCAATCGTCAGCACGCGATCGGCCCCGGCGGAAGTGATGATATTGGCCACCAGCTTGGCGGAAATCGGCGTGCGCGGGCCGGGTTTGCGATCCTGGCGGGCATAGCCGAAATAAGGCATCACGGCGGTCACGCGGCGCGCCGAGGCGCGCCCCAGCGCATCGAGCGACACCAGCAGTTCCATGATATGATCATTGGCGGGATACGAGGTGGATTGCACCACGAACACGTCCTCCCCGCGCACATTCTCGTGAATCTCCGCGAACACTTCCATGTCGGGGAAGCGGCGGATCGTGGCCTTGGTCAGCGGCACGCCTAGATAGGCGGCCATGGCCTCGGCCAGCGGAATATTGCTGTTGCAGGAGAGTAGTTTCATGATTCAGACCGTTTATGCCGTGCGTTACCCCCTTGGCCATCGCTCACCACACGGTATGACATGGCCAGCAGCGCCCAAGGGCCGCGCCTTATAGCAGGCGCCCACCCATTTGTAAACGGGTTTAATGTCTTGGGGAAAGAAGGCGCGCCGAAAGGAGGCGGTTGAGGAAGGATATGAATTACAGTATAGCTATAAGTAACGGAAAGCACGGCATATAAGGAAAGCATGACGGATTCAGGTTTGAAGGGGCGTTCCGTTCCGCTGGATGCCTTGCGCGGACTGGCGGCTATCGTGGTGGTCATCCATCATTTCACCTTGGCGTTCTGGCCAGAACTGCATGGCCCGTTGCTGGGATTTCCCTTGAATCACGCCCTGCTGGGAACGCCTTTCTTCGTGATCATGAACGGCCGGTCGATGGTGGTTCTTTTCTTCGTATTGTCGGGATATGTGCTGGCTCAGAAAGGCTGGGGGGTGAATGCGGCGGCCCATATCCGCCACACCGCCGCCGTGCGCTGGTTCCGGCTTGCGCCATTGGTTTGCTTGTCTACATTGCTCTCGGCCGCCTTTTTCGCGTTGGGCTGGTACCGCTTTGAGGATGCCTATGCTTTCAGCCATTCGCAATGGCTACAGACATTTGGCGCCACCGGCTTAAAGCAGCATGATATGCCCGGTTTCGCGCTGGCGCTAAAGCAAGGGTTATGCGGCGTATTTATATTGGGAAACTCTTCCTTTAACACATCCTTCTCTTCCTTTAACACATCCTTATGGACAATGCGCTGGGAGTTTTATGGCAGCTTTCTTGTTTTAGCGTTGGCCTGGCGCGTCCGCCGGAATAATTTTCCACGATTAGCACTCATCGTCCTTATGCTCTATGGTGGCTTGCTATGGTTAGGTCTTTCTCTGCTATCGCCATTTATCGCCGGTTTTTTCATTGCCTTGTTGTGTAGGCGTTTTTTTCCGCGTTTAGGGTGGAAAATGACGGCAATATCGCTGCTTATGGGACTCTATGGTTGCGGGTATTTTTATCCTGTGCGGCTTTATGGCTGGGTTGCGGCATTGCCGTTTGAAGGGTCTACTTCCCAAATGCTGGTGCATACGCTCGGCGCATCTCTCATAGTGCTGGTGTTTGCCTGCGATAACAAGGTGGCGGGCGCCTTCACCGGACCGTTATCGCGTGAATTGGGGATGCTATCTTTTCCGCTGTATATTATCCATTTTTTGCCCATTTTCTCCCTGTGCTCGGCCATCTATGCGTCGTTTGCCGGGTCCGCCTTGGGTGTCGTGCTGGCGGCGCTCGCATTGCTGGCTACGGCCTTGCCCATCAGCATTCTGTTAGGCCGGTGGGATCGCTGGTGGGTGAGATGGCTGCGCGGATTTGCGGGCAAGGGTGAAACTCAGTCTTGAGTCACCACTGCGCCGCGCACGGCGGCGTTTTGGAAGGCGACCATCTTTCCGTAGGGCGTGTGATGCTCCTCGGGCTTGACCTCGAATGTGCCGCGCGCCAGCGCATAGTCGCGATCGCGGAAGATTTCGGTGATGCGGACGATTTCATGCTCCACCACGCCCAGCGCGCGCAGCAGAGCGCCGCCCAGCTGCAGGCTGGTTTCGAACATTTCCGAGACGGCGACCGTGGCTCCGGCGGCCTCCAGGGCCAGCACGCTGTTGAGATCGCGGGCGCGGGCGATGATGGGCAGATGCGGCGAAGCGGCGCGGATGGCATACACGGCGGCTTCGGCGGCGGTAACGTCGTTGACGGTGACGATGGCGGCGCTCGCGCGCTCAATGCCGATCGCATGGAGCACCTCGCGGCGCGCGCCGTCGCCGTAATAGACGGCCAGTCCGATTTTCTTGGCTTGGGCCACGGTGGCGGCCTGCATGTCGAGCGCGATATAATGAATATTCTCCGCCGAGAGCAGTTTGGCGATGGTCTGGCCGATGCGGCCGAACCCGAAGATGATCACGTGATCGCTTAAGTCGCGCATTTCCGCCAGGGACTCTCTATCGCTGCGCGGCGCATCCGCCATGCGCGCATGGCTGGCCCATCGTCCCAGCAGCGCGACGATCGGTGTCAGCGCCATCGACAGCGTTACGATGGTCATCAGGATCTGGAGCGCATCGTGGCTGATGAAGTGATTCTCCGCCGCCAGGCCAAATAGGATGAACGCGAATTCGCCGCTTTGCGACAACAGAAGCCCGGCCTGCATCGAGGCGTGCAGGCTGAAGCCGAAGGCGCGGCACAAGAGGTGGATGAGCATGGCCTTTGCGGCCATGAGCATGAGCGTGAAGCTGAGGATAAGCGGGAAATGATCCGTCATCACCCGCATATCCACCGACATGCCTACGGCCATGAAGAACAAGCCGAGAAACAGGCCTTTAAACGGCATCACATCGGCGGCCACCTGATGGCGGTATTCGGTTTCGGCCATCAGCAGCCCGGCCAGGAAGGCGCCCAGCGCCAGCGACAGCCCGGCGCTATAGGTCAGCCAGCCGGTGCCCAGCACGACAAGCAGGGTAAGCGCGGTGAATATTTCCGGGTTTTGCAGCGACGCCACGTGGCGGTAGAGCGGGCGCAGTAGCATGCGTCCGGCGAATATGATCATCAACAGCGCCACGCAGGCCTTGGCGGCGACCTGCCCGAGTTCGGCCCCGACGGTTTCATGGCCGCTGGCCAGCGCGGGCACCAGTACGAGCAGCGGCACCACGGCTAGATCCTGTATGAGCAGAACCGCCAATGACAATCGTCCCAGTTGCGAGGATTTCTGGCCCGATTCGTCAATCAGCTGCAATACCAGCGCGGTGGACGACAGCGCCAGGCCGCCGCCGATGATGATCGCGGCCTGCGTGGTGAAATCGAAATAATACAACCCCAGCGCCAGCATGCCCGCCGTGATCACCACTTGCGCTCCGCCGACGGCGAAGACCTGCTTGCGCGTCGCGCGCAGGCGTTCCCAAGACAATTCCAGCCCGATGATGAACAGCAGGAACACAACCCCGATTTCGGCGATGGCGCTGGTGCCCTCGACATCGGTGACGATGCCCGATCCTCCCGGCCCGATCGCGGCGCCCGCCACCAGGTAGCCCAGCACCGGACTTACGCGCAGCTTGCGAAACAGCGCCACGATCACCACGGCGGCGGCCAGCAGAATCAGGATGACAGGCAGGTGCAGAGTCTGATGCATAGGAAATGGATGGTTACTAGAATGGTATAGCAGAAACGGACCGGTAAAACAAAAACCGTTTCACGCGTGGTGCGTGACCGCGCCTCTAAACGGCTTTTTCGCTTATATCAGCGGGGCTGGCGCAGGGTGACGGAAACGGAGACCGAATCGGATTGGCGCATCACGCTGGGTTTGTCGACCTCCAGCGATACCGTGGCGATGCGCGCGTCCAGCGACAGGATGAATGCGGCAACATCCATCGCCAGCCGCTCCAGCAGGTTATAGGAGCGCGACGCCAGCCGATCGACGACGCCACGCTCGATGCGATCGTAATCCACCGCGTCGCCGATGGCGTCGCTAGCGCCCGCCGCGGTGTCATCGACATGCAGGACGATGGTCAGCGTCACCTGCCATTTGGCTTCCCGTTCCCAGTCATAAACGCCCAGCAAGGTGGAAGCCCGCAGATTTTTTAAGGTAATGATAAACATGCGTTATTACAGCAGATGCTGTCCTCCGTCGGTATAGAGGCATTGGCCCGTCATGCCATCTTGTTCAACGAGCCATTGCGCCGCCATGGCCACCTGATTCAGCGTGGCCGTGGCCTTAAGCGGCAAGGTGGGGGCGAGCGTTTTGCCGTATTGCTCGTGCACATCGGCGGAAGGCAGCAGAAAGCCGGGACAAATGCCGTTGACGCGGATGCGCGGCCCTAGCGCGCGCGCCGCCATGCATGTGAAGTCCGCCAGGGCCTTTTTGGACAGCAGATAGGCGAAATGGCTGCCTTGCGTGCGGGTGATATCCGTATCCAGGATATTAATCACGCAGCCTTGCTTAATATGGCGCGCGAAGGCCTGCGTCAAAAAGAACGGAGCCTTGAAATTGACCGCGAACTGGCGATCGAACAAAGCTTCATCGGTGTCGAGAAACTCGCCGCGTTCGAAGATCGAGGCGTTATTGACAAGCGCATGGCAGCGCGGCAACGCTTCGCATGCGCGCGCCACCAGCGCGGGCAGGGCGGATGTCTCGCGTAAGTCCAGCGCGAGGAGCTCGCAGGCGCGCCCGTGCGCCTGAATATCGTCGCGCAATTGCCGCGCCTCGGTTTCAGAATGCTGGTAATGCAGCGCGATATCATAGCCTTGCTGCGCGAAATGCCGCGCGAGCGCCGCGCCGGCCCGTTTAGCGCCGCCGGTAATGAGAAGGGCGGGGGCGGCGCTCATGCGCCCACCCGCCAGACGGCGCGCAAGGAAGGGAATACGGGTGGAACTCCATTGGACATAATAGCGCCTTGGCTGGATGCGTGCGCGGAACGGACACTCTTTACCGTACGCTGCGTGCGGCGGATTTTTCCTTTATTGACCCAATCTTGGAGAAACCGCAAGCGTTTTGCGCCGCCCCGCCGCTGTTAAGACGCATAAAACCTGTTGACGCGACTGATTTGCTTGTTCCCGTTGCGTGGATTTGTGCACAGTGACATAAAAAAGTGATAGAATATCAACATCCCTAGGGCCGGGCACTGAATATCCGACAGGAATCAAAAATAAGTCATATATAACAATGTATTGAAAATTGCCCAAAAAATGGGCAAATGGTGTTGAAGCCACAATTTGCCGGGGCGGCAAGGTGGGTGGCAGGGTTTCTCCACAAAGTTATCCACAGATTCCGTGGATGAATAGCGCAGCTCTAAGGCCAGCCTCGCGAAGCGTGTCATTACCCCCGCCAGTGACGCGAATTTCCTGGCGGTGCGGCGTCCGTCCCCCATCGCAGCCCGCGGCGGCACTGGTTTTTGCCGCCGCAAGCGCTTATATTCATACACGTGACGCCCATGACCCAAAAAACCGGCGCGGACATCATCCGCGACTATCTCAAGGACATGCCGCCTGGCACGGGCGTTTACCGCATGCTCGACGGCGCGGGCAATGTGCTGTATGTCGGCAAGGCGAAACAGCTGCGCAACCGCGTGGCCAGCTATATCAGCGCGTCGGGCCTGTCCGCGCGTATCCTGCACATGGTGGCGCAGACCCGCGCCATGGAGATTGTGACGACCAAAACAGAAGCCGAGGCATTCCTGCTCGAAGCCAATCTGATCAAGAAGCTCAAGCCTAAATACAATATTCTGCTGCGCGACGATAAATCCTTCCCCTTTATTCTCGTGACCGGCGATCATCCTTTCGCCCAGATCACCAAGCATCGCGGCGCGCAGGAGCGCAAGGGGGATTATTTCGGCCCCTTTGCTTCGGCGGGCGCGGTCAACGAGACGCTGACCATACTGCAAAAGGCGTTTCTGCTGCGCATCTGCTCCGATACGATGTTCAAAAGCCGCGCGCGTCCCTGCCTGCAATACCAGATCAAGCGCTGCAGCGCGCCTTGCGTCGGCTATATCAATGAAATGGACTATGCGGCGCTGGTCGATCAGGCCGAACGGTTCCTGCGGGGCAAAAGCCGGGATATGCAGGAGAAGCTGGCCCAGGACATGCGCGCCGCCTCTGCCGCGCTGGAATATGAGAAAGCGGCGGCCCTGCGCGACCGCATCGCCGTGCTCACGCGCGTGCAGCACGAGCAGCACGCGATTGCAGGCACGCTGCAAGATGCCGACGTGGTGGCGCTGCACCGCGACGGTCCTTATGCCTGCGTGCAGGTGTTTTTCTTCCGCGGCGGCCAGAATTTCGGCAATAAATCCTACTTTCCCGTCCATGCCGCCGACAGCGGGGACGCCGATATTCTGATGGCGTTTCTCGGCCAGTTCTACGCCTCCCACCCGCCGCCGCGCCTGGTGATGGTGAGCCACGCGCTGCCGGAAGCCGCCGTGCTGGAAGACGCGCTCAGTCTGCGCGCGGGGGGCAGGGTGGGGCTGCATGCGCCGGAGCGCGGTGAAAAGAAAACCGTGATGGATCAGGCTCTTCTCAACGCGCGCCAATCGCTGGCGCGCCATTTGTCGGCCCATGCCACGGCGGTGGCGATGCTGGAGCAAACCGGCGAGCTGTTCGCGCTGGGAGGCGCGCCTGAACGCATCGAAGTGTATGACAACAGTCATATCGTGGGCGCGCATATGGTCGGCGCGATGATTTGCGCCGGGCCCGAAGGATTCGACAAGAAGCGCTACCGCCGCTTCACCATCCGGGGAACGGAGCTGACGCCCGGCGATGATTACGCCATGCTGCGCGAGGTGCTGACGCGCCGCTTTGCGCGCCTGCAGAAGGAAGACCCCGAACGGGCTGATTCCTGGCCGGGGCTGGTGCTGATTGACGGCGGCGCGGGCCAACTGGCCGTGGCGGCTCAGGTGTTCGCCGATTTAGGCATCAGCGGCGTTCCCTATGCCGCCATCGCCAAGGGGCCCGACCGCAATGCCGGACGCGAATGGTTTCATGTGCCGGGGCGCGCGCCGTTCCAGCTTGAGCCGCATGCGCCGGTGCTGCATTACTTGCAACGGCTGCGCGACGAGGCCCACCGCTTCGCCATCGGCTCGCACCGCATCAAGCGCAGCCGCGCGATCACGCAATCACTCCTGGATGACGTCGCCGGCATCGGCGCGGCGCGCAAGCGCGCGCTATTGCAGCATTTCGGCTCCAGCAAAGGGGTGCAAGACGCCACCCTGGCCGAATTGCAGCAAGTGACAGGCATCGACCGCAAGGTCGCGCGCAGGATTTATGATTTTTTTCATGGCTGACCAGGCGGTGACATCGGTTACGCGATTTATTATGGCAATAGACCAAGAAGCCTATGGGTAGTGAATAAATGTACCGATTTTTCTGATTGGATGGGCGAAGCGCTGATTGCAGCGGGTTATTCTTATCATTGAAGAGTGTTTTACACATATCCGGCATCAAGCTTAAATGGAATTTATTGCTCTAACGAGAGCGGAGCATTAGGTATTTACAAATATGAAAACAGTCAATTCCCTAAAACAGTCAATTCCCTACAGTAAAGGAATTACAAATGCATCTTTCGAACAAATAAATGAACGGCGTAGGCCAGATTTATCGAAATTGTTCAAGCATTTAAGTACTTTTAGGGCTTTAAGAGTGATCTTATGAAAGTTGTTCACAATATTGCTTTATCTGTTGGCAAGAAAGAAAAAACGTCATTTGCTAATGTTGGCGTATTTCTTCAAAGTGGTTTTACTAACTTCAAAATGGAAGAGGACGATGAGCGGTGGCCTGACGTTGCGAAGCTAATTTTATTATTTAATGCCGTGGATACTGCGACAACAAATTTTTCAAACAAAGAGTTAAGTGATGCCAAATATTTTGGAGTTATTTCTGAGTGGCATTATGGTTATCCAGAGCCTGCTGATAGTTTCGGGTATTTAGACAAAACCTTTGATCAGCGCGATTTCTGTAAGATTTGCGGTACTGGACTAGTTCAGATTGCACCGTTTAGGCTTAAGAAGCCGCCCGTTTGGGGTAACAGATCAATACTTCAACTTAACTGGGTATTTGACGAATACTTTGTTCGCCCTGAAGTTTGGGAAAAGACCTTTAAAAATTTTGGCATTGGAAAACGACCAGTGTTGTTGGATAGGACAGGCGCAGAGCTTGAATCAATTGTTCAGCTCGATATACCAAAGATAGTCGAGCTAAAAATTAGCTGTGCTCATGCAAAGGAGACCTGCTTATCATGTGGGAGAGAGAAATATCGTCCACCTTTAATTGGCTTTTATCCTGGGCCTATGGCTTTAGTAGAGTTCTCAGCCTTTAAATCTGCTCAACTCTTTGGCAGTGGAGCAAGAACTTATAGATTAGTGATGATCTCGACTGTACTATATCGCGCCATAAAATCTTCTGGTATAAAAGGTGTGGATTTTAAGCCTGCCTTCTTTAGTGACTAGCGCTCCTTATTGAGTGCGAATAAGAGCCTATTTGAAAAAGCCAAGTAGATAGTCGTCCATTCCCGGCGCGTTAACCGCTTTTCATCTTTTTTGAAATATGCGATGCTTGGGGCATGAAAAAGCGGTTGCCCAATATTCTTACCTATTCCCGCATTCTGGTGATCCCGGTGCTGGCGGGGGTGTATATGTGCATGCGGGGCGATTTGGCTAACTGGCTGTGCGCGCTGCTGTTTCTCTATGCGGGCATCACCGATTTCTTTGACGGATATTTGGCGCGCGCCTGGCATGCCCATTCCAATCTCGGCAAGTTTCTTGATCCGATTGCCGATAAATTGCTGGTCGCCACTTGTCTGATGCTGCTGGTGGCGGGCAATCCGCCGCGCGCTGGCCTGCTGCCGGCTATCCTGATTCTAAGCCGCGAGATTCTGGTGTCGGGATTGCGGGAATTTCTGGCCGATCTGCATATCAGCGTGCCGGTGTCAACGCTGGCCAAATATAAAACCGCCGTGCAGATGGTGGCGATTTTTCTTCTGTTGCTGGGCACCAGCGCTCCTTATTATTTTCCAGCCCAATGGCTGGGAGACGCCCTGCTGTGGGTGGCGGCGCTGCTGACGCTGGTGACGGGCTATGCCTATCTGCGCACCGGCTTGAAGCACCTCGCCTCTGCCTGAGAGATTCGGCTGATTGCTCATTCAACTTACCAAATTCATTGGAAATATAATATGTTGCGTGGAACCGAGCGCAAAAAAACCGGGCTGGATATGACTATCCAGCCCGGCTAAGTTTAACAGGGAGGCTTTCGCCCGGGAGCCTCGGCTCGACCGGACGACCGGGCCTTTCACCCGGAGGGCCTTGAGAATCAAGGCTGAGGCCGACCATTTGCATGATTGGCTCATGCAAACTATATTAATTAGCCTTTAATGAAACCAGCTTGATTAAGTAAGGGTAGCCATGCACTATATGCATAGCTATACCCTCATGATAGCGTCGCTCTGCGCTTTTCTCAGAACCGGGATTCCGCCAGCTTGCGCTGGAGAAACTCCTTGAACACCTTGACGCGTTTGGAATGGCGCAATTCGGTGGCGTAGGTGAAATAGGTTTCGGCGCTGGGGCCCTTCAGTTCCGGCAGGATGCGCGTGATGGCCTTGGTGCCCTGCGCCATATAATCCGGCAGCGCCGCGATGCCCAGGCCGCTTTCCACCGCCTTGAGCATGCCCATCAAATTATTGATCTTGAAAACCGGCTTGCGCGCGTCACGGCTTTTGCCGCCAGCGGAAAGCAGCCAGTTGATCTCCGGGAACGGCAACCGCACGTCATCGCCGTAAATAATGAGACGGTGATGATCGAGATCCTCTGGTTTTTTCGGCACGCCATGCGCAAGCAGATAATCATTGGAGGCATAGACCGAATTATGCACGGTCATCAACGGGCGCTGGATCAAATCGGGCTGCTTGGCGGGCAGCAGGCGGATGGCGGCATCGGCCTCGCGCATCAGCAGATCCAATTCGCGATCATCCACCAGCAGCGTCACCTGGATGTCGGGATAAAGCGCATGGAATTCCACCATATGCTGGGTCAGCCACATCGTGCCCAACGCCACGGGCGCGGTGATGCGCAACGGGCCGCGCGGGCGGTCGCGGCTTTCCATGAGCGCGTTTTCCGTCGCGCTTAGTTTGGTGAAAACCTCGGAGACGGTGCGAAACAGAATCTCGCCCTGCTCGGTCAGCAGCAGGCCGCGCGCATGGCGATGAAATAGCGTAACCTGGAGGCGCTCCTCCAGCGCCGCCACTTGCCGGCTGATGGCGGACTGGCTCAGGTTCAGCGTTTCACCCGCGCGCGTAAAGCTCTGCGATTGCGCGACAGTGTAGAAGATACGCAGTTTGTCCCAGTCCATATGGTATGCGGGCGGTTGCGGTTATACGTAAGCGGCAGGAACGGCATACACTCCCCGCGCGCGCAAATCCGGAGCCGCGCGCCGCGAATGGGACGCCGCTTATTTCGACGGAGCGGTGGTTTTGCCGCCTTGCTTGGCGCACTCCTCGGCTGGCATATTCACCCAGTCGCCCGGATCGCGATCCACTTTCGCCGCACCCGCGCACGCATGCATGCCCGTGGCACTGCCGCAGGCATTCTGTCCTGCCTTGGCGATGCCGTAGCATTTATCGGAGGGCATGAAATCCTCGGCATGCGCTGAAAGCGCGGCGGCGGCGCTGATGAGGCCGGCGCAGGCGGCGGTGACGAGCAGGGGGGGATGGGCCATGGGATACTCCTGTGTGGGGGGTGAGTGGCAAGCGGTAAGGGATAAGCGTTCAAGGAGTATAGCACATAAATTAGGTGTCATGCATGTGCGTGACGCTTTAACTTACGCTTGCCGACTACTTACCTCTTAACCATTATCCCTATTCTTCCTCGACATATTGCTTTTCCAGTTTTTCGTGGCGCTCCTGCGCTTCGATGGTCATGGTGGCCACGGGGCGGGCTTCGAGGCGCTTGATACCGATCATGTCGCCGGTTTCCTCGCAATAGCCGTAGGTGCCGTCGTCGATGCGGCGCAACGCCGCGTCGATTTTGGAGATGAGCTTGAGATAGCGGTTGCGGGTACGCAGTTCCACACCCGCCTCGGTTTCCAGCGAGGCGCGGTCGGCGATATCGGGCTCATGCCAGTTTTCTTCCTTCAGATGATCGATTGTCTCGCGCGATTCCTCAATCAGCTCCTTGCGCCAGCTCAGCAGCTTCTGGCGGAAATATTCCAACTGCTTGGGATTCATGTATTCTTCCTTTTCCGAAGGCTTATACCCGGCGGCAAGTTTAACGGTCATGCGGAGCTCCCACGTGGTTGGACCTGAAAAAGAGGGGGGATATATAAAGAATCAGACGCCAAAATGCAATGGTCATGAAGACCCGTCAGCTTTTAAGCGTCAAATCACTGTAATCCTTAATTAATTGGCGTGTCACCGCACCGACGGCGAAGCGGTGGCCTTCCACCGCCCCGATGGGCGTGATTTCCGCCGCGGTGCCGCAGAGGAAGATTTCCCGGGCCTGGGCCAGTTCACTGGGTGGAATATGGCGCTCGACCACCGTGATGCCGCGCGCCCGCGCCAGTTCGATAACGGTCAGACGCGTGATGCCGTTGAGGAAGCAATCAGGCGTGGGAGTATGCAGTTCGCCGTTCATCACCAAAAAGACATTGGCGCCCGTGGCTTCGGCGATGAGGCCCCGATAGTCGAGCATCAGCGCGTCATCGAATCCCGCCTGCTCGGCGGTATGCTTGCTCATGGTGCAGATCATATATAGGCCCGCCGCCTTGCTGGCGGTGGGAGCGGTGTTGGGGGCGGGGCGCGCCCATTGCGAGATCTGCAGGCGCAGCCCGCGCTCCTTGGCTTCCTGAGAGAAATAGCTAGGCCAGCTCCAGGCGGCAATCGCCACATGGATACGGGCATGCTGCGCGGAAATCGCCATCATCTCGCTGCCGCGCCAGGCCACCGGGCGCACATAGCCGTTGACCACGTTGTTTTTCGCCACCACGTCGCGCGTGATGCGATCAAGCTCATCCACGCTATAGGGCACCTTGAAGCCAATCAGTTCCGCCGAGCGGTGCAAGCGGGCGGTATGCTCGGTAAGCTTGAACACGCGCCCATTATACACGCGTTCGCCCTCAAACACGCAGCTTGCGTAATGCAGGCCGTGATTGAGCACATGCACGCGGGCGTCGCGCCAGGGCAGAAAGGAGCCATTATACCAGATGACGCCGTCGCGGTCGTCGAAGGGAGGGGGATGTTGCATATCGTACGTGCTGCCGCTTGAAGGAGGAAATAAGTTAAGACATTCATTCTCTCAGCATGATCGCCGATATCTGGCGGCCGTAATCCGGCTCGCCCCGATGGGTGGCGCGCCGGTAGCTGAAAAACGCATCTTCTTCCAGATACGTGTCGTTTTCAAGCATATTCACGTGGCTGAGTCCCGCGCCCAGCAGTCTGCCGCGCACGAAATTCTTGATGTCCAGCAGCCAGTGGCCGTCCCTGAGCGACGGCAGGAAATACATGCCGTACCCCTCGTCGCGGGCCAGAAACGCTGCGCGCAATTCCGCTCCCACTTCATAAGAAGCCTGGGCGATGGCGGGGCCGACGCCGGCGCGGATGCGATCGTAATCCGCTCCGAGCGCGCACATGGCGTCCAGCGTGCGCTCGACGACGCCCATCAGCGCGCCTTTCCATCCGGCATGCGCCGCGCCTATCACGCGCGCCTGCGGGTCGGCCAGCAGCACCGGCACGCAGTCGGCGGTGAGAACGCCCAGCGCGATATGCGGACGCTGCGTGACCAGCGCGTCGGCCTGGGGCTTGAGATGCGCTGGCCACGAAGCATCCACGGTGATGACATGATCGCCATGCACCTGGTAGAGGCTGTGAATCACATGCGAGGGTACGCCTAGCGCGAAAGCGGCGAGGCGGCGGTTTTCCTCGACATGCGCGGGAGTATCATGCGAGCCCGGCCCGCAGTTGAGCGAGGCGTAACGCCCCTCGCTCACCCCGCCCTGGCGGGTGAAGAAGCCGTGGGCGATGGCGGAATGCGTCAATAGATCGACCGTAAGGAACATGGGCTATTCTATCAAAATCCCGCCGGACTATCCAGCATCGATGTCACGGCCATGACCTTAAATAATTCGCCCATATGGTGCGGCGCAACAAGCCGCTCCAACCCGCTGAGCAGCACGTTCCGCTGCCCGGGGCTGGCTTGGCGGCAGAGCGCCGCCGTTCGCCATCCTGCCCCTAGCCGCTGGAGAAAATCGCCTTGTCCGGCGGGGCCCCAAGCCTGCGCGCCAGCGGTGGCGGCGGTGCGCATGAGCGCGGTGAAATCGACATGGGCGGTGAGATCCGCCTCGCCCGGCCGCTCCAGCGGGTCGGCGTAGGCGTGCCCGCGCATCGCCTGCAGCGTGTCGGCCTGCGCGGCGGCGCTATAGCCGTAGTCCACCACCAGCGCCGCTCCTGCGTACGCCGTGATATGGCGGGCGATGCGGGCCATGAGCGCGGTGGAATCGGGTGAGGTTTCACGCGTCACGCCGCCTTCCGGTTGCCAGATCAGCCGATCACCCGCCAGCGCGATGCGGCGCTCCCGCCGGCCGATATATTGCCGAACCGGCAGCGCGTCGAAAAATTCATTGGCGATGAGCAGCAAGGGCAGGGGGGGCAGCGGCTCAAGCCGCTCCTGCCAGACAATGCGCGGATGCGCGTCCGCAAGCAGCTCTTGCTGGCGCGTGCGTAGGAGAGGACTGGTTTCCACCATCCGCAAGTGAAGCGCGTCATGAAATCCGGCCACGCCGCGCGTGGCGCGCAGGGCGTCGCGCATCAGTGTGCCGCGCCCAGGGCCAAGCTCGCATAACGCCACCGATGCGGGCGCGCCCAACTGCCTCCAGGCATGTGCCAGCCATGCGCCGATCAGCTCGCCAAAGATCTGGCTGATCTCCGGCGCGGTGGTGAAGTCGCCATGTGCGCCCAGCGGGTCGCGCGCCGCATAGTAATGCGCGGCGCAGCGGCGCATATACTCGGCGACGGTCATCGGGCCCCGCTCGCGGATACACGCGTGGATTTCAGAGGCGAGCGGCACGGGCGCGAAAGACCAGGCAAAGGCCCAGCACCAGCATGGGAATGCAGAGCAGCTGCCCCATGGTGAGATAGGGCGGTAGAAACGTGATGAAATCGTCGGGCTCGCGGAACGTCTCGCCGATGCCGCGCGCGCAGGCATAGCCTATCAGGAACAATCCTGTCAGCAGGCCGCGTCTATCACGCGCGCGCGTGCCCAACGCCAGCGCCGCCAGCAGCGTAAACAGCGCGATGCCCTCCAGCCCTGCCTCGTAGAGCTGGCTGGGGTGGCGCGGCAGCGGTCCGCCATTGGGGAAAACCATGCCCAGCGGGCTGTCGGTGACGCGTCCGTACAATTCGCCGTTAATGAAATTGGCCATGCGCCCGAAGAACAGGCCCAGCGGCGCGGCGGGCGCGAGCAAATCGGTGACGGCGAGGAAATCCACCGCGTATTTGCGCGCAAAGCAGAGCATGGCGATGATCACGCCCACCAGCCCGCCGTGAAATGACATGCCGCCTTGCCAGATTTTGACGATCTCCAGCGGATGGTCAAAATAAAATGCTGGCTTATAGAACAGGACATAGCCAAGCCTGCCGCCCAGAATGATGCCGCCAATGGCCCAGACCATGATGTCGTCGAACGCTTCCCGGCTTAAGGGCGGAGGGGAAAGCCTGCGGTTGAGCCTGCCCACCAGCCACCAGCCGCCCAGCACCCCGGCCAGGTACGCCAGCGCGTACCAGCGGATCTCCAGATGAATGGCGACCGGATCGATATGGGGATAGGTCAGCATTACAAATACGGATCGGGCTGGGTAAGATAGGCTTGCACATAGTCGCGCACCCCGTCTTCCAGCGAGGCGAAGGGCTGCGCGTAGCCCGCCTGACGCAGCCGGTTAAGACGCGCCTCGGTGAAATATTGGTATGTGCCGCGCAGCGCCTCGGGCATGTCGATATAGTCGATGACGGGCTCGCGCCCAAGCGCGGCGAACAGCGCGCGCGCCAGGTCGGCGAAGCTGCGCGCCTTTCCGGTGCCCACGTTGAACAGGCCGCAGATGCGTGGATTATCCAGCAGCCACAGCACCACGCTCACGCAGTCTTTCACATACACGAAATCGCGCATCTGTCCGCCGTCGGGATAGTCGGCGCGGTAGGATTTGAACAGGCGCACCGCCTTACCCGCCTGCGCGTCAGGATATTTTACCGCCACCACGCTGCGCTGGTCGTCCTTATGATATTCGTTGGGGCCGTAGACATTGAAGAATTTAAGTCCCGCCCATTGCGGGGGCGCGGCTTCGCGCTGCGCGAGCGCATGGGCGATATAGCGGTCGCAAAGCTGTTTGCTCCAGCCGTAGGGATTGAGCGGGCGCAGGCGGTTGAGATAGGGGAGTCCGGCATCGTCGTCAAACCCTTGCGCCCCGTCGCCATAGGTCGCCGCCGAGGAAGCGTAGATGAAACGCTTGGATTGTTCGGCGCACCAGCGGTAAAGCAGATGGGTGAGCGCCTGGTTGCTCTCCAGGAACAGATCGACATTGGTTTCGGTGGTCGAGGAAATGGCGCCCATATGGATAATGGCGTCGATCGTGCCGCCATACATTTCCAGCCAGTAAAACAGGTTGGCGGGCGATATGATTTCATACACCGCGTGATTGCGCAGGTTGCGCCATTTGCCGCCCGACCCCAACATGTCGCAGATGACGACGCGGTGCGTGCCCCGCGCGCACAAGGCGGCGGCGATATTGGAGCCGATGAATCCGGCGCCGCCGGTAATCAGGATGGTTTGCATGAGCATGCGCGCAGACTAGCGCAAGAAAAAGACGGATGCAATGATTCCAGGATATGCTACGCTTATCGGCGATGTTTGATGAAAGGAGGCCCTGTAATGCATGCCCGCCTGCTGTCCGCGGCGCTGTGGTTCGCAGCGCCGATCGCCGCCCATGCCGCGGAGCCGCCCGCCGCCGTTTCCGCTCCCCAGGTTTCTCCCGCCGCGATCGCGCCAGATGCGCCCGCGCCGCGGGCGACGCCATTATCCTCCGCCCCCGCCGGCACCGCCGTTCCCAGCGATGGCGCACCGGTGGCGCCGGCTTCCAAGGAGCCGCCCAAACCAGTCAAGGCCGAGCTGCTGGATGGCACGAAGATCGAATTTGCGCCGGATGGCGCGGTATGGGTAATTAATACCGACGGCAGCCGTGTCCCCGCGCCCGACGGTATTCTGACTCTAAAGGACGGCGTCACCTTCACCGTCAAAAACAGCGCCCGCGTTAATGAAGAATAAAAGTCTTTAGGCGGTAAAAATTGGAATTGAACGAAAATACGGAATATGAGGGGCATAAAATATGAGCCGGGACCGGAATTATTCCGGCTGTTAAACCAAGCAAGAAATTGGAAACCCAATCCCTGTAATATACGGCGAAGGCGGCCTGTCAGCGAAAGAAAGCATAAATATTGAGAATACGCTTGGCTTTAAATTACCTGAGGATTTTGCTTATCTGCTTCAGAATATACGAGACCCCGGCAACGTATTTTTTCCGTGGCCGAACTTTGAAAAGAAAAAATACGGCGACCTGATCGCAATGGGTTTTTTGACACACTCATTCCCTGTTGGCGCAATCAATAAACAATCATCGTTAATTGAAAGCGCGCTCTAGTGCTATATATTATGAATATCCTCAACTTTCTCCGCCATCTGCGGCAAAATGGCACTGCCAGTGCCGGTGTTCCAAGAGCGAAGACCGATATCGAAAGGGTGCGTGAAGCTAATGATGATGCAGAACTTGTGCCATTGTTTTCCCACCGCAGCGGATATGTGCGTGAAGCAGCGCTAACGCGGGCAGGCGAGTTGTTGTTGCCGACGCTTTTGCCTCATTTGATGCCGCGAATCAACGATTGGGTTCAGGAAGTTCGCCAGGCAGCGAGAATAGCGGTTGATGCCTATTTGCTGGGGGATAGATTCGATGATATTTTATATTCGCTGCCGTATGTTTACTGGCTAAGGCGCTGTGGGCGCGGCAACCATATGCCATTCATAGAACATATCGAAAAATTTCTGGTGCGGCACCGGCGAGCGGCTGAAATCCCTGCCACCATAGTAAAGTGTCAAGGTATTCATGCGCGCAGCTTGTTTGAGTTGTCATGGAAATACACCCTTGCGCCCAAACCAGACCTTATCCGTTTTGGTTTAGCGTCGAAGGATATGCCGACTCTACGTAATTCATGCCGTGGCATTATTCAATTACCCGATATGGAACGCCTTATCTTCGGTAGACAACTGCTACAGGCAAAGGCAGGCGGGTTACGGTATGAAGGGTTCAAGATCGTATCGGGCCTTGCCCTAGCTGAAGCGAAGAAAATGGCGGCGTCATATTTATTGGATGAATATACGCCATTGCGCGAACTGGCAGAAAAGCTTTCTGGCCAGTCTCAAGAACAACTTTCATTGCTGCGGCAGGAGGTTTTGCGCAGTCCACCTGGGAAAAACGCAATCATCCTAACCGCTATAAAGCTCAGTGGAAGCTTAAAAGATAAAAACTGCGAAGCCTTACTGGAAGGGTTCTTGCAGAATAACAATTCTTCTCTTCGTGGCGCCGCGCTTCTGGCATTGACTCGGATTTCACCCGGCAAGTTCAATACGGTTATATTGAATTTTCTGTGCGATGAAGCTCCTGCTGTTGTACACGGAGCGGCACAGGCGTTTCTGGAAAGCAGATTATCGATGACGCCGGGTGAGTGGATACACTGTGTACAGAAAGCACAAACCAAACCGCATTTCCAGAAGTTAGCCGCGCTCGCCCGGAAAATAAATAAATGGGACTATCTCGGAGTGTTGCTGGAATGCAGTGTGCAAAACAAATTTCCTGATGTAGTCAGGGAGCAGATACATGTCTGGCTTAGACAGTTCAATCGGTCATTCGCGCGGGCAACTCAACAGCAACTGTCGTGGATATCACTGAATCTTGCAAAATACGAAGGAAAATCCCCTTCATCTGCGGATATTGCTTTCTATTTATCCTAAATGATTTTCCATGTATTTATTCTATACGAGCGCTACACTTTCAGTGAAAATCCACCGTTTTTCGATAAATCTTGACTCGCCTGCCGCTGGCAAGCTATTGCAATCACCCGATGCGGGTGTAGTTCAATGGTAGAACGGCAGCTTCCCAAGCTGCATACGAGGGTTCGATTCCCTTCACCCGCTCCATTTTTCAACCCACCCAACCGTCCGAAAAAAGTCTGAATACCTGCACTGGCAAAAGGTAAAGAATCTTCATCGCATAGGGTTAATTTTTGGGAAAAGGCGAAAAGTCTTCTTGCGCCTATTCTTCTCCTACATAGGATAGAGCTGCAATAGCATATTGTAATAGGGCACGGATTACGGCGCGGAAGCATTGACCGCCACCTGGTGCTCATGGAGGTCACTAATGAACACTCATCTTTCTGCTCCGCCGAGACGGTTAAGCATGCTGTTTCGCGGCACTCATGGATTAAAGAAACTGGAGCAGGATCTTGCCGAGGCCCAGGCCGGGCATGCGCAAGATGAACTTGGGCTGCATCGTTTCCTGCCGTTTCGCATCTGGTGGAAAACCCACTTAACCCGACCTGATACGGAGTGGAACATGCTGGTGGACGAGGGCCTTAGAAGCCAATTTATACCCGCCATCCATCTAAAAGCCCGCCAGGTCATGATGCGTGAAATGCTGCCGCCGCATAACCGGGATCATGTTATAATGACATGGAATGCGGGTACCGATTATAAAATCGGCGAAGAACGCCAGCAAATGCAAGCCGCGCTCGCCTGGACCGCCGCCATCTTTGCTTCCTGCCGCAGCATTGAAGCACTGGAAACAACGTATCTGCAATATTTTCCTGAGGGTTCTCATAGTGTGTTCCACGCTGATCGACCCGCATGCGCCCCACATGGGACTGCCAAACCAACCAGCCCATAGATGACGGCGTAGTCCTTAACGATTCCGGATTCAATTACGCCAAGCGCGCTTCTCTGATTTATCTGACGGTGGCGGCGTTAAAAACCGCGGAAGAATACTGTTACCGCTTGCATGATGAGGGAACGCTTTCCCGTCGCGCGCCTTGGTTCTATAGCGCCGTGGAACGTCTTGGCGGACAAGACAAGTTATGGGGGCGTTGAAGCGTATTTAGCGCTGGCTCGCCGTATGGATTCATGCTATGAGGCCCCTAGCACGTAATTGTTTTCATTTGCCCGGCCAGCGGCTATGACGCGCTTTGGATTTTTCCTGTTTAATATTCTGTTTATCGCGGCCATCTATGGATTCATCCATATGACGGGCGCGAAGCATGAGGCGTTCCGCTTCACCATCACCTTCGTCTCGCTGCCGCATGTCGCGGTGGCGCTGTTCATGGCGATTCTTGCCATTATCCGCTGGTTCATCAATCAGAATCCGGAGGCCGGCAGGGAGATCACCACGTTTCTGAACCTGCTGTGGATAGTGCCGACGGTCACCGCGCTGGCCATCAAACTGGCGGGCGGGGCGCCCCGGGGCTGGGGGGAAATCATCCGGTTGATATATTAGAGCGGATATCGCCGTTCCTCCTGGAGTTCCGCTTCATAAAACACTGGGATTTTTCGGCATTTGGGCGTAAATTAAAGCCTGTGGATTATTCATTTCGCGGGGCGCGTGGCGCTCCGCCAACCCATGGAGAGATTTATGAAACCCGCCGTCCTAAGCATAACTGCCGCCTGCGGGCTGCTGATGCAGGCCTGCACCGCCTCCGTGATGCCCGCCCATCCTCCGGTGGAGCGTGCGCAACGCGCGGCGCTTACCGCCACCGCCAGCCAGCCGGTCACTTGCAAGACGGGAGCCGATTGCGAGGAGAAATGGGAGCGCGCGCTGACATGGGTCAAGAAAAATTCAACTTATAGCATCAAGACCATGAACGATACGCTGATTCAGACCGCCGGTCCGATTGAGCCCACCACCGACGCCGCCTTCACGGTGACGCGCGCCGCCACGCCCCAAGGAGCCAGGCTGGATTTCCACGGCGATTGCGGCGCGGGCGCTTCCTGCGTGCCGACTACGCTGGAGCTGGCCGCCAGCTTCAACCGTTATGTCATGTACGGCTATTGATTCATGGCTAAGTCCGCCGCGCGCTTTGTCTGTCAGGGCTGCGGGTCCGTCACCAGTAAATGGTCGGGCAAATGCGAGGCGTGCGGAGAATGGAACAGCATCATCGAGGAAGCCGCCGCCGAGCTGACGCCTAAAGGTTTAGGCAGCGGCAAGGGCAGGCGCATCGCGCTGGAAAGTCTGTGCGCTGATGGCGCCGAAGCGGATGCACCGCGCCTGCCGGTGGGCATCCGCGAGATGGACCGCATGCTGGGCGGCGGGCTGGTGCCTGGTTCCGCCATTCTCATCGGCGGCGATCCGGGCATCGGCAAATCGACGCTGCTCATGCAGGCCGTCGCTTCTCTCGCGAAAGCCGGACGCCGGGCCATTTATATTTCCGGCGAGGAATCGGTGGCGCAAGTGCGCCTGCGCGCCGCGCGGCTGGGGCTGCTGGAGCCGGGCGTGATGCTGGCTTGCGCCACGAATGTGCGCGACATTCTCGCCAGTCTCGATACGTCTCCTTATGCCGACATCGTGATCATCGACTCCATCCAGACGATGTTTCTGGATAATATAGAATCCGCCCCCGGCACCGTCACCCAGGTGCGCGCCGCGTCGCTGGAGCTTATCAAGCTCGCCAAGCGCACGGGCGCGGTCTTGTTTTTAGTCGGCCATGTTACCAAGGACGGTCAGATTGCGGGCCCGCGCGTGCTGGAGCATATGGTTGACACGGTGCTCTATTTCGAGGGCGAGCGCGGCCACCAGTTCCGCATACTGCGCGCGGTGAAGAACCGTTTCGGGGGCACCGATGAAATCGGCGTTTTCTCCATGACCGATAAGGGGCTGGAGGAAGTGGCCAATCCGTCTTCCCTGTTTCTTTCCGAACGTGCGGGTCCGGTAAGCGGCGCGGCCGTGCTGGCGGCCATGGAGGGTTCGCGCCCGTTGCTGGTGGAGATTCAGGCGCTGGTGGCGTCAAGCCCGCTGGCCACGCCCCGGCGCGCCGTGGTCGGCTGGGACAGCGCGCGCCTCGCCATGATTCTGGCGGTGCTGGAAGCGCGCTGCAATGTGGTGATGCATGACAAGGAAGTCTATCTCAACGTGGCCGGGGGACTGCGCATCAACGAGCCCGCCGCCGATCTGGCGGTGGCCGCCGCGCTGATGTCGGCTCTCACCGGCGTTCCCGTGCCGGAGCGGACGGTGCTGTTCGGTGAAATCGGCCTGTCTGGCGAAGTGCGGCAGGTGGGACGCGCCGAGGCGCGGCTGAAAGAGTCGGAGAAACTCGGATTCAGCCGGTCCATCACGCCGGTGCTGCCTGCCCGCAAATTGGCTATTGGCAACGAGGGTCTGCATCATGTACAAGAGCTCCTGCCGTATTTCCGCGCCCCCGCCCGTCCTGCAAGGGTGACCGCGGCCGCGGCGGCAACCGCGGAATCCTAGGCACCTTATGCATGAAAGCCTGCATCTGAACATCAATACGTTCGACGCCATCGTCATCGCCGTGGTGGCTCTGTCAACAATTGTGGCGTTTTTCCGGGGCTTTATCCGCGAGCTTCTGTCGTTGGGCGCTTGGGTGGGAGCGGGTTTCATCACGTTATATTTCTTTCCCGCCACCGCCGATCTGATGAAGCATCACGTCAAGGACGAGCGCGTGGCCGCCGGCGTGGGGGCGCTCGCCACCTATATCTCGGCGCTGATCGGTATCTCCATTGTCAACTCCGTCATCATCCGCTACGTTAAAACCGGCATGGAAGTGGGGCTTCTCGACAATATGCTGGGCCTGATGTTTGGGTTGCTGCGCGGTGTGTTCATTGTGTCGCTGGGGTTTCTCATCTTGTCGGCGGCCATTTCCCAGGACAATCCGCCCGAATGGCTGAGCCATTCCATTACCCGGCCCTACGTGCAGCAGGGCGCGGATGCGCTGATCGCGCTTGCGCCGCAATATCTGAGCCATATGGAAGACGTGGTGAAAAAGAGCAAGAAAGAGATCGACGCCGATACGCCACCCGCCCGCGAGTCTAAGGTCCGCGAGCAGGGCTATAAGTCCGACATGCGCAAGGACATGGACCGGCTGTTTAACGCCACTGGCTCGCAGGATAACTCAAACCGTTAGGAATCACATGCGCCGCCACGACGACGACCATCTCCATGAAGAATGCGGCGTCTTCGGCATTTTCGACAGTCCCGACGCCGCCGCCCATACCGCGCTGGGGCTGCATGCGCTCCAGCATCGCGGCCAGGAGGCGGCGGGCATTGTCAGTTTCGATGGCCGGCAGTTCTACACCCACCGCGCGCTGGGCCTCATCAGCGACAATTTCAGTTCCGCCTCCATAATCGACAAGCTCAAGGGGCATATCGCCATCGGCCATACGCGCTACGCCACTACCGGCGAGACGCTTCTGCGCAACGTGCAGCCGCTATTTGGCGAATTCAATTTCGGCGGGCTCGCGGTCGCGCATAACGGCAATCTGACCAATGCGATGAAAATAAGACGCGAACTGATCGAACGCGGCAGCCTGTTTCAGGCTACTTCGGACACCGAAGTCATCATCCATCTCATGGCGCTTAGCCGCTCACAGACCGTGGAGGAGCGCCTCGTGGACGCGCTGCGCCAAATCGAGGGAGCCTATTCGCTGGTCTGCCTGACCAACGACGCTATCATCGGCGTGCGCGACCCGCTCGGCGTGCGCCCGCTCGTGCTGGGCAGGCTCGGCAGCGCCTTTATTCTCGCGTCCGAAACATGCGCGCTCGACATTATCGGCGCCGATCACGTGCGCGACATCGAGCCTGGCGAGATCATCCTCATCGACCGGCACGGCACTCGCAGCCTCCGGCCTTTCGCGCCCGCCCAGAAACGCTTCTGCGTATTCGAATATATCTATTTCGCCCGACCCGATTCCACGCTTGAAGGCCGCAATGTCTACAACGCGCGCAAGCGCATCGGCGAAGAGCTGGCGCGCGAGCAGCCGGTGGAGGCCGATCTCGTGGTGCCCGTGCCCGATTCCGGCGTGCCTGCCAGCATCGGCTACAGCGCCGCTTCGGGCATTCCGTTTGAACTGGGCATCATCCGCAACCATTATGTCGGGCGCACTTTCATCGAGCCCAGCGAGCATGTGCGCCATCTGGGCGTCAAGCTCAAGCATAACGCCAACCAGGCGGTGCTGCAGGGAAAGCGCGTGATCCTGGTGGACGACAGCATCGTGCGCGGCACGACATCGAAGAAAATCGTCGCCATGGTGCGTGAAGCGGGCGCGCGCGAGGTGCATATGCGCATCGCGAGCCCCCCCACCACCCATTCCTGCTATTACGGCGTCGATACGCCCGAACGCGCGCAACTACTCGCCGCCCAGCATGACAGCGAGGCGATGGCGCGCATTATCGGCGTTGACAGCCTCGCTTTCATCTCCATCGATGGTCTCTACCGCGCCATGGGAGAGCATGCCCGCGACATGGGCGCTCCGCAATTCTGCGACGCCTGCTTCACTGGCGACTATCCCATCGCGCTCACCGATCAGTGCAATAGCGCCGGACAAGGGCGCGAAAAGGATCTATTCGCGGGACTAGCGGAGATTTAGGGATTCCGGATGATCGGAATTCAAGATTTTTCTAAGTGCTGAGCCCTGCTTATTACGCTGACGAAGCAGTGTAACAGAATCTTCACGCTATTGTTGCAATTAATACTGTAATATTAACATAATTAAATTCAGAGTTCTTCTTTCCTTCATGGATAATAATCCAACCTCCAGTATTGCCGGTAGTGAAGTGAATGTATCTCCTGCAAGCGACAGGGAAATCAAGCTCGATTTAACGAAGATTACCACGTATACGCCGGATGACGATGGCGCCCGCCCAACCACCACCCGCTGCTATTCCAACGGCGTAAAGAAACTCCTCTATATCAATGCCAGCCATGGCGCAGATGGCGATAATCCGACTTTCACCAGCATTTACGATGCCATCGAACAGTATAAACCCCAACGAATTATTATCGAAGCCAAAGCGGGGGATTCCACTCCGCAGGGCGAACCGGCCTTTGCGGAAGGGCTGGCGCGGCGCAATGCCATCCCCGTTATATATGCAGAACCGCCGGATGCGGCTATTTTTACGGCGCTGCATGATAAGGGTTATGCGGCAAAGGATATTATGGCGTTATATCTTCTGCGCATGGTTCCTCAGGATAGGCGGGAAGGTAAACGCATGGATGAACCTCATTTTGCGCAGAGAGCGGATTCTTATCTCGCGTATCACTCCGCATTCGCTCAAGTGCCCCAAGACGAAAAACTTACCTACGCGCAATTCAAGGCGGAATATGCCACAAGGCTAGAAGGCAAATCTTTCTTGGAAGCCGAGCCAAAGGATTTCGCTCCCTATACGGTTGCTGATGCCTCCTATTTTCAGAAACTGAGCGCAGCGGTGGCGCATGTGCGGGAAGAAATGGTGAATACCACTATCGCCCATGCGCTCAATGAACCGGGGGTCGGTACTGCGCTGGTTATCTATGGCGGCGCGCATCGCACGATCTCCGATCCGGTATGGAAAGCGGCGCTGGGCGAAGGTGTGGATGTTGATCCAGCCGTGCGGAAGCCTATACCCGCTTGCATGACGCCTATCGAAGCAGATCCTTTTTCGCTTTCTCCGCCGTCATCGCCTGGCTCTTATTCTGGGCGCTATAAAGGGCCATAAGATAGACTTAACGTGCTGCCGCATATTTGCTTCATCGCGTAACATGTAAGTGTCTGACCCGATTGTCATTGCAGTATTACACTTCACCCGCCGCTGTTTATGCGGTAAGGGATATCTTTAAAAATCTCCCATCATCCGAAATTTCCCTCCTGCCATGTCTCCTCCCGCTCCTCTCCTTGCTGGCCGCATCGCCCTTATTACCGGCGCGTCGCGCGGGATTGGCGCGGCGGTGGCCAAGCGGTTCGCGGCGGAAGGGGCGCAGGTGATTCTGACGGCGCGCACCGTAGGCGGGCTGGAAGCGGTTGATGACGCTATTCAGGCCACGGGCGGCAAGGCGACGCTCGTACCGCTCGATTTGAACGATCATGGAAAAATCGACCAGCTGGGCGCGCAGATCGCCGAGCGTTTTGGCAGGCTCGATATTCTCGTTGGCAATGCCGGCATGCTGGGTGAACTGACTCCGCTGGCCCATGCCGACGCGGGTGTCTGGGAGAAAGTCATGAATGTCAATCTCACCGCCAACTGGCGGCTGATTCGCGGCATGGACCCGCTCTTGCGCGCGTCGCGCGCGGGGCGCGCCATGTTCGTCACCAGCGGCGTGGCGGGCGGCGTGTTCCCCTATTGGGGAGCCTATGCCGTCAGCAAGGCCGCGCTGGAAATGCTGGTGAAGATCTACGCGGCGGAAATCTCCACCACGCCGGTACGGGCCAATCTTCTCGATCCCGGCATCGTGCGCACCCGCATGCGCGCCAGCGCCATGCCGGGCGAAAACCCGGAGACGCTGCCCGCGCCCGAAACCATCACCGGTTCGTTCGTTGAGCTGGCCTTGCCCTCCTGCACCCTGCAGGGCGCCGTGGTGCATGCGCGGCACACGGGTTAATGGACCGCCGCCCGCCGCCGCTGAAAAATGCGATGGCGCAGCCGGTCTATCGGCTGTTCGACAAATTGGAGCAGCGCGACGGATAACAATAGGCTGATGACGAGCACGAACAGGCCGATGAGGGGAGTTGCGCTCTCCGCCGGATGCAGGCGCTGGGTGATAAGCTGCAAAACGAGAAAGTGGCTGATATACACCGGATAGGAAAGCTCGCCGATAAAGCGATCCCATTTGCATTTACGGCTGAAATAGAAGGCGCAGGGCAGCGCCAGGATCGTCATGAGCAGGATGAACCAATAGCCGCGCGCCACGCCCATGGGCGCAGCGCCCCACTGCGATTGCCCGCCGGCGAAATTCAGGTCGATGGTCATGTATATCCAGGAGACATACGCCACCACCACGGCGCATAGGGCCAGCAAGATACGCTCGCCCGCGCTGCCCATGCGCTCCAGCCGCCAGGCAAGCCGGCCGGACTCGAAAAGAAAGAAATACGCGCGGTATGCGAGCGAGCCCAATAGAAAAACGCCCAGTTCGGACGGGAAGAAGCCGTATATCCATTCGCTCTGGAAATAGCCATGATAGCCCAGATAGATCCGCAGTCCCAGGGATAGCAGGATGACTGCCGCCAGCACGCGGGTGCGCCGCGTGAGCAGGAAAGGGACAATCGCATAAAAATATAACTCGATGGCCAATGTCCAGCTTTGCCCGAGCGCTGTCATGGATACGCTGATGGGCTGCACGGCCACTCGCTCCTCCTGCAGGCGGGGCAATAGGGAAAAATGGCCGGCATGCGCGTCGAAATAGAAGAAACGCAGCACGTCTTGTCCAACGATAAGGGCGTTATTGGCAATCCAGAGGGCGGCGGCATGCCAGAAATGCTGGGACAGCAAAAAAGTCAGCTGATGATAACCGACAAATAGGACGGTCAACGCCACGAACACAATATAAAGAGGATAGATGCGCAGAAACCGGCTGATATAGAATCGCACCTGCCATCCAGGAGCATCGTGATGACCGCTACTGATAACCATCTGCATCAGAAAGCCGGAGATGGAATAGAAGCACTGCACCGCAAGCGCGGGGTGAAGCATACGGCTGACAAGCCCTTCCGGACAATGCCAAAGCAACACGGTGACCGCGAGCAATAAACGCATGATTCCCATAGACGAGCTAATGATGGGAAACGCAGTCTCAGTCAACAGAAAGGTCGGCATGGCGCCAGACGCGGCTTGAAAGCGGCGGCGGCGGTTAATGCTTGATATCTCCTTATGAAACGCGGTGTAATAAGATAGGCTTGTGATATCATGCCCCATAGAGAGGAGCGCATGGTGGAGCGCGTCGCTCACGGCAGTTACGTTAGCCCTATTTAGGTTGTTTGTTATGTGTCACCATCGAGGCTTCACTCTGATTGAGCTTTCCATCGTGCTGGTGATTATTGCTCTGGTGGTAGGAGGTATCCTGGTAGGACAAGATCTTATCCGTGGCTCCGCGGCACGGGCTCAGATGGCGCAAGTGGAGAGCTACAGCACGGCGGCGCATGTATTCCGGGGAAAATATGGTTATCTGCCGGGAGATATAAAAGATCCGGAAGCCTCCAATCTAGGTTTCGCTGGGCGCGGGCAGTATGCAGGCCAGGGCGATGGCAATGGGTTGCTGGAAGCCAACTATGTCAACGCGGCGGGATTCAATTACGGCACAAAAGGAGGCGAAGGAGAAACATCGATGTTCTGGGTGGATTTAAGCGTTGCCAAGCTTATTGACGGCTCTTTCGGCACGGCGAGTGCCATCACTGTCCCCGCCTCCTCCGTGTCTGGTACGGGCATTCAACTATATATGCCGCCCGCTAAAATAGGTAACGGAAACTATGTGTATGTATGGAGTGGAGGATGGAATTCCCTTGGGCCCGGTACAGGCAATGGCGTTAATTATTTCGGGCTTTCCGCCATTACCATGATAGAAGGCATTGGAGGTAGCGTCGGACGCCTGGATGGCTCACCGAAGCTTACGGTCATGCAGGCGTATAGCATCGATAAAAAGATGGATGACGGTTATCCGCAAACCGGCCGCGTCATTGCTCTTTATGTGAATGGCAATATCGGTGCAGGCGCTTATTGGGCGGCAGGCGGAGGCGCTCAAGGTGCATCCAGCGGCAACGCACCCACAACCGCCGCGACTGCCGGTTCCGCCACGACCTGCTACGACAACGGAAGCTTAGCCGGCGCCCTGCAGCAGTATTCTGTTAAGCAAAATAGCGGCGCTGGTGCCAATTGCGCGCTCAGTTTCCAATTTCAGTAGGAAAACTAAGGGAAGATGAATCGAACAGGAACGCGGGAAGCATCTGTTTGCGGACGGCAAGATCAAAGAGCGCTTCACGCGGACGCTGGATTCTCGTTATCAACCTATTCCTTACCGGTTTTCCCGTGTTTTGGCGAAGGTCACGCCTTTCCAGTCGTCTTGGAGGCGGGCGAGCTGCCAGTCGCTGGGGGCGAGGTAGGCGAGCGCGCCCGATGCGTCTTCGGCGAGGTTGTGCAGGTTTTTGTCGATGAATTGCTTGAGCAGGGCTGCATCCTCGCAATGCACCCAGCGCGCCGTGGTGTAGGCGACCTCCTCAAACCCGCCCTTGACATTATATTCGCTTTGCAGGCGCGAGGCGATCACGTCGAACTGCAGCGCGCCCACCACGCCGATGATCCAGGCAGAACCGTTGAGCGGCTTGAAAATCTGCGACACGCCTTCCTGCGATAATTCCTCCAGCGCTTTCTTGAGCTGCTTGGCGCGCAAGGGATCGTCAAGCCGGGCGCGCTGGAACAATTCGGGGGCGAAATTGGGGATGCCGGTGAAATGCAGGCGCTCGCCTTCGCTCAACGTGTCGCCGATGGACAGATTGCCGTGGTTGGGGATGCCGATGATGTCACCCGCGAAGGCCTCCTCCGCCAGTTCGCGCTCGCGCGCGAGGAACAGCACGGGGTTGTTGAGCGTCAGCGTTTTTCCCGATCGCGCATGCAGCACCTTCATGCCGCGCCGGTAGCGCCCGGAGCAGACGCGCACGAAAGCGATGCGGTCGCGGTGGTTTTTGTCCATGTTGGCCTGCACTTTGAAGACGAAGCCGGTGAAGGCGGGCTCTTCGGGCGCGACCGCGCGCGTGTCGGTGGCCTGCGGTCGCGGCGGCGGAGCCATGACGCGGATGGCGTCCAGCAGTTCTCGCACGCCGAAATTATGGATGGCGCTGCCGAAGAAGACCGGCGTCAAATGGCCTTCAAGATAGGCGTCGCGGTCAAAGGGCTTGCAGACGCTGCGCACCATTTCGACCTCTTCGCGGAAGCGCGTCAACTCGGCTTCGGGAATAATCGCGTCAAGACGCGGATCGCGGATGCCGTGACATTCGATCTTATCGGTGATTTCCTCGCCATGGCCGGGGGCGAAGAGATAGAGCCGGTCGTTGCGGATGTCGAACGCGCCGCGGAAGCGATCGCCCATGCCGATGGGCCAGGTGACGGGGGTCACGTCGAGCGCAAGCGTTTTTTCGATGTCGTCGAGCAGGGTAAACGGGTCTTGCGCCTCGCGGTCCATCTTGTTGATGAAGGTGATGACCGGCGTGTCGCGCAGGCGGCAGACCTCGAATAATTTACGCGTTTGCGCCTCGATGCCCTTGGCGGCGTCGAGCACCATGACGGCGGAATCGACCGCGGTCAGCGTGCGGTAGGTGTCTTCCGAGAAATCCTTGTGGCCCGGAGTGTCGAGCAGGTTGATGGCATGGCCGGCATATTCAAACGTCATGACCGAAGCCGTGACGGAAATGCCGCGCTGCTGCTCGATCGCCATCCAGTCGGAGCGGGCATGGCGCGCCGCGCCCCGCGCCTTCACCGCGCCCGCCAGATGAATCGCTCCGCCAAACAATAGCAGTTTTTCGGTCAGCGTCGTCTTGCCCGCGTCAGGATGCGAGATGATGGCGAAAGTGCGGCGCGTCGAAGCGGGAGTGTCGGACATGAGGAGGCATGCTATGCAAAGGCGGAAGTGCGTGCCCGGCCTATCCGGGCGTCCCCCTGTTATAGGGTGCGGCAGGCAAATTCAATAGACAAATTCGATGAAAAACCGAGCAGCGGCCAGGAAGCGGCGTGCCTTGTTCTTTCTCGTCATGTCAATCCGCGCTGGCGGGACACACCGCAAATACCGCAATCAAGGAAGCTAAATTTCCGGGTGCTTATCATTAGGTCCTGTGCCTGGAGATACGGGAGAACCAATTTGTGTCACGTTCGTGACTGGGAAACGGTCAACGCCAGCAGCGAGTTGCGCGGCAGCTGCCAACGCCTTGGCGGAAAGCGCTGGGGATGGATGTGCTGTTTGCAGCGCTTCCTCAAACATCGCCCCTGCTCTCTTTCTTCCTGCGCCTATTAAACCTCTGAGGTCTGCAAGTCTCTCCGCAACTTCCGGTGACAAACCGTTCATGCTGTTCTTTCTTGTGAGTCGTTATGCAGCCTCACTATACGTAAAGCGGGACTCGTTTTGTGTGAAGCTTTTATGAAAATCACCGTAACGGAGGCATACGGAGTTTTTCCTGTAGAGCTGTTGCGTCTTGGCAACGATGGCGCGGTATTTGTGCAAACTTCCAAAAAACTATTTGATTTTTATTGCCATTATTCTTATGACGGCGGTAATGACTTGTCCTGCTGAAGATTTACCCGGTTGTGGTGAGCGCTTCGGTGCTGTTTCATCCATGTCAGAACGTAAACTTAAATCGTTTTAGGAGAAAACCCATGACTTTCACCACTAAAATACTTGCGATGTGCTCCGTGGTCGCGTTGCTGACCGCGTGTGAAACCGCGCCCTCCAATAAAGGCGATATGGGCGGCAGTGGCGGCAACTCCGCTACCGGCGACATGGACACCGGCATGAGGCAGCTGGCTCCCGGCGTCAATGATCGGGTGTTCTTCGATTATGACAGCTCCGTCATCAATGCCGATGGTCAGGCCACCTTGCAAAAGCAGGCCAATTGGCTGAACAAGAATTCAAACCTCAGCATCACGATTGAGGGTCATTGCGACGAGCGTGGCACCCGTGAATACAACCTCGCCCTGGGCGAGCGCCGCGCTTCCGCCACCAAGAGCTATCTGGTGAATCTGGGCGTCTCCGCGAGCCGCATCCAGACCATCAGCTATGGTAAGGAGCGCCCGGCCATCATCGGTTCGGACGAAAGCGCCTGGAGCCAGAACCGCCGCGCCGTCACGGTGGTCACCAACCGCTAAGCGTCAGGCGTAAAGATTAATCCCGCCTCGCATGGGCCTACTTTGGCAGGTTGCATGGAGGCGGGATTTTTTTATCGCGGGGCGTCGGCGTTTGCATGCCAGCGCCTCAAGAGGGCTGGACTAACCGGAACGTAATCGCTAGATTGCGCGAGCAAGCATATGCGTAAAGGCGGCGGACGGACTCGCGGTCAATATGTACTCTTAAGCGGATGGGCGTATGGCGAATATTCGGATTTCGGCGCGTTCGGCATCTTTTGCGTGGCTTGTCGCCGCGAGTATGCTGCAAGCCAGCGCTCCCACGGCGTGGGCGCAATATTATCAGAGCGCGGACGAGGATGTAACGGCCCCCGCCGGCGGCAACGCGGGCACGGCCAATCTCAGCGTGCGCCTGACGCAGATGGAAGAGCATATGCGCCAGCTGCAGGGAACGCTTGAGCAGATATCCAACGAGAATCGTCAATTGCGCGCCCAGATGGACAAGGCCAACGCCGATATGCAATACCGACTGAACGCCCTGGAACAGAAACAGGGCGGCGGCGCGCCCGCGCCGGCGGGCGCCGCTCCCCCTACGGATGGCGATGTCTCCGCCCTGCCTGAACCGCCCGCCGGGGAAGGAGAAAGCGAGCCGCCGGCTCCCGCCATGAAATTCAACAGCGCCCGCGAGCATTATAATTACGCCAATGATCTGCTCAACCACGCCAAATATCCCGAGGCCGGGGCGTCGTTTGCCGCCTTCACCAAGCAATATCCGCACGATCCGCTGATCGGCAACGGCTATTACTGGCTGGGGGAAACCCATTACGCGCGCCGTGATTATATCAAGGCTGCCGACAGTTTCCGCCAGGGCTATGAGGCCATGCCGACCGGTCCGAAAGCGGGAGATAATCTGTTGAAGCTGGCGATGTCGCTGGGCAAGATGAAAAAGAATAAAGAAGCCTGCGTGGTGTTCAAGCAAGTGGTGGCCAAGTTCGGCGCCACCTCCACTTCGCTCGCCTCGCGCGCCAACCAGGAAATCAGCCGCGCCGGCTGTCAGTAATCCGCGTATGAGCGACAGGCAGCGCATCGCCATTCTGGGGGCCAGCGGATATACCGGGGCGGAGCTGATCCGCCTGCTGCTTGCCCATCCGCGCGCGCGCATCGCGGCGCTCACGGCCGACAGCCAGGCGGGCAAACCGTTTTGCGAGATTTATCCGCATCTGGCCTTCGCCGCGTTGCCCGCCGCGGTGACGCTCTTTCCAGCACATTGGGATCCTAAGCTTAGAATTCCACGTGGACAAGTTGTCGCG
>JADMIO011285590.1_pt1 | contig 73404 bp, 55 predicted proteins | sample 8958161 | NCBI WGS metagenome assembly JADMIO01 (sample SAMN16585339, study PRJNA669376) | soil metagenome | isolation source: Crop rotation soil | place: USA: Cullars Rotation, Alabama | collected 2011
CTGCGGTTGCGGGCGCAACTGGTTACACCGTTTCTTACCAGGTTGGCGCCAACCCTGTAGTGAATGTAGGAGCAATTGGAAACGTCCTCACTTATACTGTTTCAGGATTGACCGCTGGTGATAACGTTACGATCACGCTCACACCAACAGGTGCTGCCGGTACTTGCTTTGCTGCATCTACTCAAACCTGTACAGCCAATCCTTGTAACCCACCAACTGCCAACATCAGTTATGCCAGTCCGTTCTGTGCTTCAATCGCAACTGCACAGGCAGTTACTTTAACTGGTACAGGAACATTTACAGGCGGTACTTATTCTGCTCCGGCTGGATTGTCTATAGATGCAACAACAGGTGACATCACTCCTTCAACAAGTACGGCAGGAACTTATACCGTGACTTACACAATCCCTGCAGCACCGGGTTGCTCGATCGTTACAGCAACAACATCGGTTACCATCGATCCAGTTGTCACACCGACATTTGCTGCAGTTGCTGCGATTTGTTCCGGCGATGCACTGGCTCCATTGCCAGCAACTTCTACCAACGGTATCAACGGCACTTGGGCACCGGCTTTGAACAATACCGCTACAACAACATATACGTTCACGCCAACTGCTGGTCAGTGTGCAACAACTGCTACGCTTACAATCACTGTTAACTCACCTGTCACGCCAACATTCGGTGCTGTGGCTGCGATTTGCGCAGGTGGCGCATTGGCTCCATTGCCAACAACTTCTGCCAACGGTATCAATGGTAGCTGGTCACCAGCACTTGATAATACTACTACAACAACCTATACGTTCACGCCAACTGCTGGTCAGTGTGCAACAACAACAACTCTTACCATCACAGTCAATCCAATTTTGAGCGCAACCATCAACTGCGGCGTATCTACTGTTTCAACTGTAACGTTTGACTGGGCTGCGGTTGCGGGCGCAACTGGTTACACCGTTTCTTACCAGGTTGGCGCCAACCCTGTAGTGAATGTAGGAGCAATTGGAAACGTCCTCACTTATACTGTTTCAGGATTGACCGCTGGTGATAACGTTACGATCACGCTCACACCAACAGGTGCTGCCGGTACTTGCTTTGCTGCATCTACTCAAACCTGTACAGCCAATCCTTGTAACCCACCAACTGCCAACATCAGTTATGCCAGTCCGTTCTGTGCTTCAATCGCAACTGCACAGGCAGTTACTTTAACTGGTACAGGAACATTTACAGGCGGTACTTATTCTGCTCCGGCTGGATTGTCTATAGATGCAACAACAGGTGACATCACTCCTTCAACAAGTACGGCAGGAACTTATACCGTGACTTACACAATCCCTGCAGCACCGGGTTGCTCGATCGTTACAGCAACAACATCGGTTACCATCGATCCAGTTGTCACACCGACATTTGCTGCAGTTGCTGCGATTTGTTCCGGCGATGCACTGGCTCCATTGCCAGCAACTTCTATTAATGGTATCAATGGTAGCTGGTCTCCGGCACTGGACAACACTGCAACAACAACTTACACGTTCACTCCAACTGCTGGTCAGTGTGCAACAACTGCGACACTAACCATCACCGTTAACTCACCAGTCACTCCAACATTTGGTGCGGTTGCTGCCATCTGTTCGGGTGGCGTATTGAGTGCTTTGCCAACAACTTCTACCAATGGCATCAACGGTACATGGTCTCCGGCTCTTGATAACACTGCAACAACAACGTATACATTCACTCCAACGGCTGGACAATGCGCGACAACAACGACACTTACCATTAACGTTAACCCTATTTTGAGCGCAACGATCAATTGTGGTGTGTCTACCGTTTCAACTGTAACGTTTGACTGGGCTGCGGTTGCGGGCGCAACTGGTTACACTGTTTCTTACCAGGTGGGTGCAAATCCTGTAGTAAATGTTGGTCCGATTGGAAACGTATTGACTTATACGGTTTCAGGATTGACTGCCGGTGATAACGTTACGATAACTCTTACACCAACGGGTGCTGCTGGTACTTGCTTCGTTTCATCAACGCAAACCTGTACAGCCAATCCTTGTAACCCACCAACTGCCAACATCAGCTATGCGACTCCGTTCTGCGCATCCATCGCAACTGCACAGTCTGTTACTCTGACTGGTACAGGAACATTTACCGGAGGCACTTATTCTGCTCCTGCGGGATTGACAATCGATGGAACAACAGGTGACATCACACCTTCAACAAGTACGGCAGGAACTTACACAGTGACCTACACCATCCCTGCGGCACCGGGTTGTTCGATCGTTACAGCAACAACATCGGTTACCATTGATCCTTTGGTCACACCGACATTTGCTGCAGTGGCTGCGATCTGTAATGGCGGTGCATTGTCTCCTTTACCAACAACTTCTACCAATGGTATCAACGGTTCATGGTCACCAGCTTTGGATAACACGGCAACAACAACATATACATTCACACCTACTGCCGGTCAGTGTGCGACAACAACGACACTTACGATCAACGTCAATCCAATTTTGAGCGCAACGATCAACTGTGGTGTGTCTACAGTTTCATCCGTAACATTTGATTGGGCTGCTGTTGCGGGTGCAACCGGTTATACCGTTTCTTACCAGGTGGGTGCAAATCCTGTAGTAAATGTTGGTCCGATTGGAAACGTATTGACTTATACGGTTTCCGGATTGACTGCCGGTGATAATGTTACGATCACCCTTACACCAACAGGAGCGGCCGGTACATGCTTTGCAGCATCTACTCAAACCTGTACAGCCAATCCTTGTAACCCACCAACCGCTAACATCAGTTATGCTACTCCATTCTGCGCTTCTATCACAACGGCGCAAGCCGTTACTTTAACTGGCACAGGAACATTTACGGGTGGTACGTATTCTGCTCCTGCAGGATTGACAATTGATGTAATAACTGGTGATATCATTCCGTCAACAAGTACGGCAGGAACTTACACCGTGACTTACACCATACCTGCAGCACCAGGTTGTTCGATCGTTACGGCAACAACTTTAGTTACCATTGATCCAATCATAACTCCAACATTTGCTGCGGTTGCTGCGATCTGCTCTGGTGGTGCTTTGAGTGCTTTGCCGACTACGTCCACCAACGGCATCAATGGTTCATGGTCACCAGCACTTGACAATACGGCGACAACAACGTATACATTCACGCCCACGGCTGGACAGTGTGCTACAACAACAACACTTACCATTATAGTTAATTCACCGGTCACTCCAACATTTGCTGCAGTAGCCGCTATATGTTCTGGTACTGCATTGTCACCATTGCCAACAACTTCTACCAATGCAATCAATGGTAGCTGGTCGCCGGCTTTAGATAACACGGCAACCACAACCTATACATTCACACCAACCGCTGGACAGTGTGCTACAACAACGACACTTACCATAACGGTTAATCAACCGGTCACTCCAACATTTGCCGCTGTTGCCGCAATTTGTTCAGGTGAAACGCTGTCTCCGTTGCCAACGACTTCTACCAATGGTATCAATGGTTCATGGTCACCGGCTTTAGACAATACGGCAACAACAACTTACACGTTCACGCCAACTGCCGGCGAGTGCGCAACAACGACGACACTAACCATCACCGTTAATCCTGCGACCAACACTCCAACATTTGCCGCTGTTGCTGCAATTTGTTCCGGTGGCGCATTGGCTCCGTTGCCAACTACTTCTACCAATGGCATCAGTGGTTCATGGTCACCTGCATTGAACAATACGGCAACCACAACTTATACGTTCACTCCAACAACTGGGCAGTGTGCAACAACAACCACACTTACCATCACCGTTAATCAACCGGTTACCCCAACATTCGCTGCCGTTGCACCGATCTGTTCCGGAGAAGCATTGTCAGCATTGCCAACCACATCTACCAATGCCATTAATGGTTCATGGTCTCCTGCATTGAACAATACTGCTAATACAACCTATACATTTACTCCTACGGCAGGACAATGTGCGACGACAACCACATTGACCATTACGGTAAACCAGGCCACTGCGAGTACAACCAATACCAGCATCTGCGAAGATCAACTTCCCTATACATGGAACAGCGAGGTGTACAACGGAGAAGGAACTTACAATGTGACACTCACAAACGCTGCAGGTTGCGATTCGATCGCGACGCTTAACCTGGAAGTGAATCCGGTAGCTCATAGTACGACTTCTGCGACTGTATGCAGCAGCGAATTGCCATACAGCTGGAATGGTCAAAACTATTCAACTGCTGGCCCTCATGTTGTGACGCTTACAAGCTCTGCCGGTTGTGATTCTATCGCAACACTCAACCTGACCATCAACCCGACACCGTCAGTGCCAGCGGTGAACAGTCCGGTTGCTTATTGCCAATATGAAACTGCCACAGCTTTGGGTGCAACAGGAACTAACCAATTGCTCTGGTACACCACAGGTTCGGGCGGCTCCGGATCGACCACAGCCCCTATCCCTTCAACCGATGTTCCTGGTGTTTATCACTTCTATGTAAGTCAAACAACCGGGGATTGTGAAAGTCAAAGGGCTGAAATAATAGTTACAATCAATGTTAAACCTGCGATTGGTGATGACAGGGATATCAGGATCTGCTTTGGTGGTTATGTAAACCTGGATACTATTTATAACACGACGGGTTTAACATCATCCTGGACCATCAACCAACAACCAGTTTCCAATTCGTTCCATGTAATTGAGGGAGGCACTTACCAAGTGGTTGTTTCAAACAGCAGTGGCTGTACAGATTCTGCCTCAGTTAATATCCGGATACAACCAGAAGTGATTGCCGATGCAGGTCCGGATGGCAATGCCGAATTCAATTTCCCTTATCAATTGCTGGGAAGTGGTGGTTTCGAATACCTGTGGATCCCTGGTTCACCATTGCTGAACAATTCCCATATTTACAATCCACTGGCGACATTAACAGAAGACACCCGCTTCATCCTCATCGTCCAGGATGAGCTGGGATGTAAAGATGCTGATACGGTTGACATCCGGGTGTTGAATGGACCAACTTTCTATATACCGAATGCTTTCACGCCTAATGGTGATGGCTTGAACGATCTCTACATGCCGATCCCAGTTGGTATCGCCAAACTCGAATACTTCATGATCTTCAACCGGTACGGAGAGTTGCTTTACCAAACCAGTGATATCGGTGCAGGATGGGATGGAACCTGGAGGGGCGTGAAACAACCGATCGGCAATTATGTATGGCACCTGAAAGGAATAGACCGAAAAGGTGAATTGAAATTCATGAAAGGCAATTGCGTATTGGTACGATGATCTAAAGATTGTACTGGTCATCTATATTTCTTAACTTAGATCTGTTCTCCCGGTTACCCACCGGGAGAACTTTTTTAAGGTATACCGATCTATTTTCAAAAGCTCCATTATGTCTGAAAGAAGCAGCAAAGGAATGGCCTTTATCATTGGCGCGTCATCTGTAGGTACTTTAATTGAGTGGTACGACTTCTATATTTTCGGGATGCTCGCCACCACTATCTCCAAACAGTTTTTCCCTGGTGATGCCGGTACGTCTGCTTTGCTTGGAACATTGGCAATTTTTGCGGCAGGATTTATTGTTCGTCCATTTGGCGCGCTGGTATTTGGCAGACTGGGTGATCGTGTAGGCCGCAAATACACATTCCTTCTTACGCTCATCCTGATGGGGGGCTCAACATTTTGTATTGGCCTTGTACCGGGATTCAAATCTATTGGATGGGCAGCGCCGATCCTTGTTTTGGTATTGCGATTGATCCAGGGTCTTGCACTGGGAGGCGAATATGGAGGCGCCGCCACTTATGTAGCCGAACATGCGCCTGCTGAAAGGCGCGGATTCTGGACGAGTTGGATCCAAACCACCGCAACCCTTGGTCTTTTTTTAGCCCTGGGTGTGATCATCCTTATCCGGCAGGGACAAGGTGTGGAAAGGTTTACCGCAGAATGGGGAGGATGGAGGTATCCATTTTGGATTTCGCTCCTGCTTGTACTCGTCTCCGTTATGATCAGGATGAAAATGCAGGAATCGCCACTTTTTGTCAAAGTGAAAGCTGAAGGAAACACTTCCGTTAACCCGCTTAAAGAAAGTTTTGGCCACCGCGCCAATTTCAAGATGGTTTTGTTAGCACTATTTGGTGCAGTAATGGGCCAGGGTGTAGTTTGGTATACTGGTCAATTCTATGCCCAGTCTTTTATCGAAAACATTTGTCACGTAAGTTTTATACAATCGAGGAATATCATCCTGGTTTCCATTCTTTTTGCCACTCCCTTTTTTATTGTTTTCGGTTCATGGAGTGACCGGATAGGGCGCAAATGGATCATGCTTATTGGTATGTTGCTGGGCGTTTTGTTCTACCGCCCGATTTACAGTGAATTTCTTCGCCTCACCGGAGGCAACGAGGCCCACAATACCATATACCCGCCCTTGCAGGGCGTTTCCTCTTCTGTGGCAAATATCGTCAACCAGGATAAACGCAAACTGTTATTGCATTCAAAAGTAAATGTTACTACTGATGATGGCATCCTTGTCAACTATAGTTTTACCGATACATTAAAACTTGTTGATCCTTTTGTAACAAACACATCAAACATTGGCTTTGTTAAAAAAGGACAGAAAGCCGACCAGGCATTTGCAAAAGCGAGCTTTGCTAATGCTGAAGTAAACGGAGTTTCTTTTGTAGTTGTTGAGTCTATGTCTGCATCGCCGGCGAGATCAATTGAAAAAACCTTGCCGCAAAAACTACTCTGGAAAATGGTATTGCTGGTATTTATCCAGATATTATTTGTAACAATGGTTTATGGTCCTATCGCTGCCTTTTTGGTGGAACTTTTTCCAACCAGGATCCGTTATACTTCGATGTCGCTTCCTTATCATATCGGCAATGGGGTTTTTGGTGGACTAGTACCCTTTCTTGGGACATTGATCGTAGAATTGAGCAAGAGCAGTGCTAACCCCAACGGAGATCCTCTCGCTGGTTTGTGGTACCCAATAGGCGTAGCGGGGCTTTGCTTTATAGTGGGATTGGTTTACCTACCGAATAAATCAAATAAAAAATCGTTGGCATAATTTAATTTGACAAACATGAAAGCGATCAAAAAAATTCTTGGTGTTGTGTGGATGTTAATGGCGCCGGCATTTATATTCCTGATGTTACGGCAGGCAGTCATAAAGATCGGTACAGCCAGTGGTCACCTACAGACCAATCTCATTCTTCAATGGACAATTATCTTATTAATATTTATCCCGATTTGTATAGGCTTTTTCATTTTTGGATATTATTCAGTTCGTGGAGAATATGATCGTCTACCCTAAAATTGCGCCGATTTAAAATAGACGAATGTAAAGGAATACCGGTCACTTAGTCGCCAGATCAAATTTTTTGACTATCGCTTTTACTACCCGATCGATCTCTTCTTCTTTCATATTCCTGTTGTCAATCTCTTCCGTTGCCCAACCTTGCATCACCGTTCTTTCTGTTTTAGCGTCCACCATCGTTACGGTAATTGTTCCTTCCCTGGTGGGAATACTGTAATTGTCGTAACCCAGGAATCGTGATGGATAATAAACATTGTAATACCTACCCCGGTATGGATTATAGAATGTCCGGTAAAATCCATTTGAATAAACAGGGTTTGATCTTGTTCTTTCTCCCCTTTCCACCAGCACATCGTAACTCAACAAAATATCGGGCCTGGTTTTATCTTCTGTCCAACCTTTCGTATTCCTTATCTCTTCACTAATGGCATCTTTAATTCGTTGTTCAGTTATGTTGCTTACACCTTTATGGTCTTTCATATCAGTCCAGGCGAAAGTGTTATAACTGCTAAAATTGGCGGATTTGTCTTTTTCTATGTGTGCTGTGGGTCCACAGGAAACCAGGACAAATAAGATCAGCGATATGCTCCACAACCATTTGTATGTTTTCATATTCAATCCTTTTAGATATATAGTCAAAATATCGTGCCCGATACTCTAAAAGGACTGATAATCTTTACCAGCGGTGGTTTATATAATTATGATTGATAATTCTTTAGCAAATGGCGATTGCTAATTACCCAATGTATCATTTATTGTCAATTTGACATCGCGGCCGTTGGCCGCGCTTATTTGCCCTTTTTTGCGACGCGGCATTTGCCGCTACCTGCCTACGGGCAGGCAGTTTTACCCTTTTTTTGCTCGTCCAAAAAAAGGGCGAAAAAAAGGCGCCCGCCGCCGATATACCGACGCGGCGGCGGTTTGTCCCGCTACTCAGCCTTTGTACTACTGTAGCTTCAACATTTGTTTTTTGCTAATCTGCGCGAAGGAAATAGTTATTTTTCTGTCGCAGATATGAGCTGCCGCAATAAATAGAATTTACTTACAAATCTAAATAGCGGCCGTTGGCCGCGCTTATTTGCCCTTTTTTGCGACGCGGCATTCCCCCGACGCTGCGGTCGGGATCTGCGAGCCGCTGTCTATTGAATAGGAGAAAATTATTGTACAAGTTAATATGTGCGAAGGTGGTTCGTGGGGACACGAACCACGGCGTAGGAAGTTCGTTAGACACGAACCGGAAGTGTAATAATTTATTTTATTGTCAGCGCGGCGGCGGTTTGTACCGCTACTCAGCCTTTGTACTACTGTAGCTTCAACATTTGTTTTTTGCTAGTCTGCGCGAAGGGCCGTGCCAAGTCAAATTAACGTATAATAACCAACGTACCTTTTGAATCCAGGACCTTGCCGCGGTAGTCAAGTGATTTTGCATACCAAACATAGGTACCGCTGTCAAGGCCGACCCCTTTCCATTTGCCGTCCCAGGAAATAACAGGGTTGGTGGTTCTGAAAACACGTTGACCGTTGCGATTGTAAACTTCGAAGAAATAAAATGCTTTTAAACCAACAGCATACGCATGCAATATGTCGTTCGTACCGTCGCCGTTGGGTGAAAATGCTGAGGGAACATACAAAGCAGGCCCTTGCAATACCTTTATCAATACCGTATCGGTGGCCTTGCATCCGGACGGATGAGTCCCGGTCACTACATACTCCTGCGTGGCATTCAGGGTTGCATGCGGATTTTGACTTAGGGGATTGTCCAACCCAGTTGCAGGTGACCAGGTATAATGGTCTATCCCCAGGTTGCTGAGCTCATAGGCATGTAGCGTATACTGCTGACCGGTAGCCAGGATCGTATCTACTCCCGCGGAAATCCTTGGCGGCGGAATGATGGTGACATTTGTTGTATTGGAAGTGCTGCTGCAACCTGTAACCGTATTTGCCATTTTCACAGAATAGTTGCCGCTTCCAGCAACCGTGATAGTGCTAGTAGTCTGGCCCGGAACTACCTGCGTCCCATCATACCATTCGTAACTATAGGCCGCATTTTCTTCGGCACGAATTTGCAGCGTTCCGCCATCACAAAGTGTTACGACATTTGAAGGATTGAGTGCAAGGGATGGCAGTGGATTGGCAGTGACGGTTGTAATATCACTCGTATTCTTGCAGCCGTTTATCCCGGTTACCTGAAGTTTATAGTCTCCACTTGTAGTAACATCGAGGCTGCTGTTTGTTGCTCCGGAAATAGGTGATCCATTGCGGTACCACTGGTAGGTTTCGCCGCTTACAGCCGGAGAATGATCAATTGTAGATTGATTACCAGCACAAAAGCTGATCGTCCCCGTTGGATTTGTCACTGCCTGCGGAATGGGCCGGACGGTAATGGTAACGGGAGCAGACAGGGCGACACAACTTGCATTTGTTGGAGAATAAATTCTCACTGTATAATTGCCTGCAGTTGTTGCAGAATAGGAATTGCTCGTCGCACCGGCAATGGGCACGCCGTTCCTGCGCCATTCAATTGAGTAACTTGTTGAAGAAACAGAGAGCGTTGCCGTTTCGTTGACACATATATTTGCCGATCCGGTAACATTGATCACCGGTGTGGCAATATTCTGGAAACTGATTTGAATGGTAGCAGACTGTCCAACACATGTTCCATTGTCGATGCTGAGGTAATAATCTCCCGAGGTATTCGCTGTATAATCGGGCAACGTGGCGCCTGCTATTGCTACACTGTTCTTGTACCACTGGTAATTGTAAGTACCTGATGGTGTTATGTTGGAAGTCAGCGCGTAATTCTCGTTGATACAACGCGTAACCGTGGTTGTTGATGGAGACAAAGCAACATTTAGCGCACTGCCTGTACTAATAATTTTAAATCCTTTTATCACCGAACAGTCAAAAAAGCCAACACCCGTTCCAGTTACTTTCACATAATATGTTCCTACTGCGAGGCCCGTAATGGATGCGGTTGTTTCTCCTGTACTCCATTCATAGGTAAAAGGCCCATTGCCATCTGTAACCACAGCGGTTGCGCTACCTGTCGGGCTTCCGCAGCCAATATCCTGCGTGGTAACGTCCAATTTTATATCTCCGCATTGACAAATACAGCCAGTATTAGAAACTTCTGTCACAACTGAACGGATCTTATCACCGGGCAGGGGGCCAAATCCGTTTGCCAGGTTTATTCCGGTAGAAAGATGGCAATAGCTCATGATCGTGCCTCCACCTACAGGTGCTGGTCCTGCAGGACATCCGCCTTCCGTATCGTAACAATTGTCAATTGCACCACCAGGCCAGGAACAACTGTGGGTATGGGGAGAACCCAGGTTGTGTCCCACTTCGTGTGCAATTACGTTTATGGTAAAACTATAATTTGGATAAGGCGTATAATTTGCCGTCATGTTTCCGCTAACGCCTACCTTGCTGGGCTCACAAAGGGCGCGTAAAGTAGCCCTTCCACCACCCAGGTCTTTATAAGTAACATAATGTGCCAGGTCGCCATTGAAACCTGTACTCATCCTTGTGCGAAATGAATTCAGTGCCGTTGAGGTGGTGGTCATGCCGTCTTCCGGATCCGCTACATCCCATACAAGGATCTCCCTGATCTGTATTCCAATATTTTCATTCGCGTAAATGAGCTGGATCGTATTGAAAAGTATCGTCAGGTAATTCAGCACATTCGTTTCGCTGCTTCCCTGCCCAAGGTACATGCGGTATGCAGCCTGGAAATACATGTCTACCGGGCATCCAATTAAAGCGGTACTCCTGGACATCGCATTTACCGGGGGAAACTGCATTACCGGCTCTTCTGCTGTGAAACATCCCGGACGTGGAATCGTACAGTCCTTTTCAGCATAGATCACATAATCATTTGAACTGAAATCATTGTTCGTATTAGCCGGGGCGAGGTTATAGGTGTAACCGTTATAGGAAACGATACCGGCAGCATGGTCTTCAAATAAACTGATCGCAGCCATTGAGTTGGCGTCTCCGCTTATCTTCCCCTGTAAACAATAACCCGGTGTATAGGGAATGTTCTTTAAAGTACTGGCCAGGATGAATGAAACGTTTTTTGCAAATGGATTGGTACGGTGAAGTTGCAATACCACCACATTGTTCTCTATTGGAAGTTCAAGCAGAATATTTTCGTCTTTATCCTGGAAGAGTTTGCTCAGCCGCTCTTTATTTATTTGTAACCGGGTAAGTTTGCTGATCGTAGCATTTTTTTTCTTTACAATACCATTGAATTGAAATAAGGATTGTTGCTGGGCTTGTAAACAATAGGCTATAAACAATAGAATAACAGTAAGAGAAAGTCTCGTTCTCATTAGCACCGGGTTTTGGTATTTCGGCCTTCGTTAGTGTGGGTTGGGCCGACTATAAATATAAGAGAAATTGGCTAAGTGAGCAAGCGAGGCCCGGGCCCGATCGATAACCCGGTTATAGTCAATGGATTAACATTTACATCACTTCATTAAGCTCTTCCGTTAATTCCTCTGCCAATTGAGGACGTCCATGGAATTGAGCAGGTGTATTTTGAAACAATTCGATATACCATTTACCTTCTTTCCTGGCGGCGAGCAATGTTTGCATGGCATTTTTTGAAGGATCCACCCAGGAGCTTCCCGGGGGCACCATTCCCGCAATTGCGAGCAGGAGAAAACAATCGTCATTGATGCACTTTATATCGCGAATCTTGGTTAGGTAGATGCCTGTTTCATGACCGGTGAAAATTTTTGTCAATTCGGTCTCGGCTTCAGAAAATCCATGCATAGCGCTTCCATCAAACCCGATGATCATTGCGGTGCCGGAAAATAAATGGGCAAATGCATGTGCATCGCGGTCATTCCATGACTGGATCAAACGGTGGTACAATTCCAGGACTGAAGTTTCATCGACTGATTTTGGCTTGTAAGATTCGAGTGTCATTGTGCATTCTTTAATAAAACAATCACAATAGCTGTACCAATCCTTTTGTTGCTCTTCCGGGCGTGTGTTGTCCATGAATATCTACAATAGAACCGTATAATCGAGTGTAAAAGCCGGTTATTAAGGCGATAAGCCCTGGCATTATTTTCCTGATGTGTTAAACAAATAAAGCGTATGAAAAATTCAACCAGAAGTCCGAAAGCAAGTTCGCCACAAAACACGAGGCCGAAGCGGGCAGAGAATAAAGACAATCTCGACAGCAGGGAAGGACTTGAGCAATTGTCAAAAGGTGAACAGGTTACACACAATAAAAAGGATGTGCAAAGCCAACGCAAGCAGGTAAAAAAAACCGGTCAATGATCCGAATCTCCAATAATCATTGACGCTACCTGCTTTGCGCTGCTCAATGCAGCTTCTACTGTACCGGGATGAATCCCTGAATAAAGAGCTTCCCCGGCGAAATATATGGTTTCGTCGATGGGCGCATTTAAAACTTCTTTGGCCTTGCCCGAACCAACACAACTATAACTGTAGGCCCCTCTTGCAAAAGGATCGGCACCCCAGTCGATCAACCTGAAATCTTCCAGCTCTTCTTCAAGATCGTTAAGCGTTTTACCCAAAATCCTGGATAAAGAAATTTTTGCCTGTTCCAATGTGCCGATCGCGCCCAGCCGGGTTAATTCTTCGCATGATCTTCCGCCGTTCCAACCCGTTAACACAGGCATGTTGTCCGGCAGCTGTGACCACCAGGTGGGAAAATATTTTTCATCACTGAAAATAAAACCGGCATCCGCTGGCCATAAATGCGATCTGAACCTGGCGAAGATCTTTATAGCGCTGCCGTAACCAATCTGCGATGCTGCCTCTTCAATTTGACCGAGGGCGGGATCGAAACATATTCCCGCCTCTTCATCGGGCTTACCGATCAAAAACAACGGAACGGTAACAAGGATCTTATCAGCATAATAATTTTCACCGTTGTTGCCCGAAACCTGGACTTTTCCTTTGCTCCAATTAACCTGTCGAATGGTTGTATTTAAAACAGTTTTGCAACCGTCAAGCACCGCATGCCGATGCAAATGTGTCATCAATTCCATCTGGCCTCTATAAACAAAGTAATTGTCTTCAGAAGTGTTGGTCCATTCTTTATAGAGAGATTGAACGCTTACTTTTTCCGGATCGGCGAGGTCAAATCCTTCGGCATATTGTTTTACCTGGTTGACGAATAAAGGATCTTTTTCAAAATATTGTTCAAGAAAATCAGCCAGTGTACAGTCTTCCTTTACCTGTCCCATTTTTCTCATTAGATTTTCCCAGCCATCGATAAAACCGGCCTGTTGGAGCAGTTTTCCGTTTTCATTGCGGTACATATTTCCTGAAACGGGTGTGGCCGTTAAACCAGCCTCATTTAATATGGCAAACGTAAGTGGTGGATTGCCATGAACAAATGATGCACCTGCCTCGATGACCTGGCCGTGCTCCTCTATGCTGTGAACCCGTCCCCCGATCCTGTCGCGGGATTCAATCAACGTTATATCCAACCTGGGCGAAAGTATGCGTGCTGCCAGCAAGCCGGCCGCACCGGCACCTACGATGATCAGCGAAGTTCTACTCATTTGTTATAAGATACCAATACCAGGCCATCTCCTAAAAAGGCGGGGTTTTTGTGCATAAAAGAGAAAACAACATATGATCCAGGTTATAGAAAATGTTCCGGCAAATATTGCTGCTTTCAGGGCTATAGATAAAGTGGAAGCCCATCATTACAAAGAGGTAGTTATCCCGGTTATTGATGCATTGGTTGAACGACAAGGAAAGATCAATTTTCTTCTCGTGCTGGAAAATCATCTTTCTGATTTTACAATCGGGGCATTGTTGCAAGACCTAGGTGTGGGATTGAACCATTTTACCCAATGGCATAAGATGGCTATTGTTTCCAATTCAAAAGCCATCCGGACTTTTACCGATATATTCAGCTATGTAGCGCCGGGCGAAGCCAAAGGGTTTCGACACGGTGAGCTCAGCCAAGCCATCGAATGGGCCAGTACCTGATTTAACGATGCCAGCTTACAATTTTATAAATTCCACCCGGCGGTTCGCCGACTTCCCTTCTTTGCGTTTGTTATCGGCCACCGGCTGTGATTCTCCCTTGCCCTCCGGTTTCATTCTTTTTTCATCGATGCCATAATCGGTAACCAATGCCTGGCGGACAGCCTCTGCTCTTTTCCTGGACAGCTCAAGGTTTTCTTTGTCTCCACCATCGCTATCTGTATGGCCAACGATCAGCACATTGATATTGGAATGCTCTTTCAGCACTGAAGCGATCTCTTTTAATACCCCATTGCTTTCCGGTTTAATCGTAGAAGAGTTGACATCGAAGAGGATTCCGGTCGTTGAGAATTTACCTTCATCCACCAACTTGTGCCTGGTGTCAGGAATGCCTTTGGCGATCTTGATATTTCCAATGGCATAACCTACTTCACTGTCTTCGCCGCCATAACGCTTCACAACAAAATATAATTGGTTGAGGTCCGTTCCTGCTGTGATGGCCTTTGGAAGGTCATACATTTTTTCTTCATTGAACCAAATGCGCATCCTTTCTTTTTGGAATTGCATCGCGATGTGAATGGGCTTGTTAAAATACTGTTCGAGGTTGCTGAATTTTTTGATGTCGGTGTTCAGGTATCTCCCTGTTTTCTCAAAAGTTTCCAGGTGCATATGAGAACCCTTATTGTCGTAGGGTTGGATCTTCAATTCTGTCGCGAATGTTTTGGTATAGGACTTCAACAATTCATTGGAATTGTTTGGAAGATCGCCGGAAGCCAAAACGCCGAACGCGAATTGTGGAAATGCCGCTTTGGGGTTTTCGCGGCGAATGACCAGGTCGAACTCTACGGTAAAATTTTCTGTAAATGAAGCCGTATTGTCGGTGAGGTAGGTACTGTTTTGGAAGAGTTGCACCCATTTGCCCTGTTGCGTGTTAAGAGATACTACCGCACCATTGCCATTGCTGTTCCAGCCGGTTGGCAACTCGCCCGGGCTGTCTGTAGCAAAGTCATTGCCATATATTACCTGCTCACCCGGCACAAAATCATACTTGGAGTAAACCCCAACACCTGCAACCGGTGTAGAATATACACCCTGCGAATTTCTATTGACAGGAGTTGTTGAATTTGATTGTCCATTACCGGCGGCTTTTACGCCATCTTCCGTCTTATCCAAGGATTTGTCAATTGCCTGGTTGACATTTTTGTCAATGCGGGCGTTGACCTTATTTTTTACTTTGTTTAAAAAATTATTCTGCGCGGTAGAAAAAAAGGGCAGCAGGATCAACAACAGTGCAGCATACTTTGCTTTCATGATTTCTGATTTTATGCTGCAAATATGTATGGCCCCGGCAAATAATTAATGGTGCTGGTTCATGAACTGTTGTTAAAGCCGGATGAATTGGGGCAGGAGAAGAAATGAATAAAGTGTTTATAGGAATTATACAAAACGAGAGGAATCGCGTTTCAAGATTTGCCAGCAGATTCTTTGTCCATTTGACTTGCCAAAGCGGCCAGGTTAACCAGGGATCTTTTCCATTGCGTTTCGAGCCGGTTCTTTTCCGGGCCTTTTTTGAATACCTGGCGGATGAAGTTGCCACCGAAGTAATAGCTGATGGTAAGTTTGGTTTGTTGGGTATCCAGGCTTTCCAATAAAAAAATACAGAGGTCGCCCGACTGTTCATCTGTTTCAGAGAATTCGATCCTGCCTTCGCGGTAATTGATGCTGTTCGAACGTATAACAGTTTCGCCTTTGTCTGTTGAGATGCGGCATTTCATCCCTACCCTGGGAAGGAAATGAACAAACGCTTCGGCACTCTTCACGCCTTCTACCCAACGGTGGCGAATGCTCATGTCGCCTGAAGCGTGAAAAAGGTTGATGATGCCGGTGTCATATACTGCGTCTACACTGAATAGTAAGTTTTTCCCTTTTGTATCCGGCAGGGAAGGTGCTTCTGGTGGAATGGTTGACTTCAGCTTAGTGAGTTGCGTATAAAGGAAGGGAATACTCCCCGCTTCCGTTTGCTTTTCGCTGCGCATCCATTCCATCCATTCCGCCAACCCGGGTGGCTCCTGTTGCCCTGCCAGTGGTTTTGTCATCAGCCAATATTCGTGCAGGTCGATGTCATTTTTCAACAATTGATGGGCAACGATCACATCCTTACCGATCAATTTATTGAATTGCCTGACGCTGTAACCGGCAAACTCGCCATAGTGGGTAATGACTTTCAGTGTCAGGTCAACGGCATCTAAACATGCTTTACACTGGCAATACTTGCGTAATTCATAAGCATTCAGGTGCTGGTGAAAAGCGAGGAACATCTTTTCAACCTGCTTATAGATGGTATCAATACCGGGAGGGGTGCCAAATTTATAAAAGAGGATTGCATCGCCTTCGATCTCTGAGATCTCCAGGCCAGATTCATTGGCGCTGATCAACACTTCCAATAACTCCTGGATGATCATCCGGCTGTGGTCGATCTCCACGCCATTCACAAAACGGGTAAAACCACTGATATCGGGAATAAAGAGCAGCCCTTTGTTCTCCACGTTTTTTTTCAAATATAATAAATTATGAAAGAAGGTTAAGAAGGGAAAATTATCGATGGGCAGGCGGAAAAATTTTTAATACTTGCTTCTCAACAAGTTAGCCCATACTAACGGTTAGTCGTATCGAAATTGTGAAATCTGGCACAGGTATTGCCTTTCTTCTGATAAGAAAGATATTTAACTCATCAGGGTTTTCGTCAAATATCCCCTCCCTTGTAAATTACAGAAAGTCACATGGTAAATCCACGTGGCTTTTTTGTTTGGATGAATTGTTGATGATCACCTGACGAGGACTACGTTTCCTTTCATGAATTTTTCCTTTCCCTTTCGATCAATTCCTTTGAGCTTCCATACATATCCCCCAAGCGGTTGTTTGAGTCCTTTGTAAGTGCCATCCCATCCTGCAGCAATTTCACTGGTCTGGTAAACGAGCTCTCCAAACCTGTTGAAGACCATAAAATATTCCAGCTTTTCAATCCCGACAGGAATTGGCCTGAAAATATCATTGAGCCCATCACCATTAGGCGTAAACGCAGTTGGTATGTAGAACGTAGGGCCATTCAACACCCGCAGCTTCACAGAGTCAATGTCGCGGCAGCCTATTTCGTCACGGACCTCCAGGATGAATTCCCTATCTTCCGTTAAAATGGCAATAGGGTTGTGTACCTGCGCATTGTTCAACAGCGGGTAACCGGGGAACCATTGATACGTTACGCCCCCGCTGCCCTGGAGTTGGTAAGGGTAATTGTATTCAATGTTCGCATCGGGGCCTGCATTGGCGATCAGTTCCGGCTGGATGGCGAAATGAACCAGTGAGGTATCAATGCAACCTGCATCGCTGGTCACAATAAGTTCATATATGCCCGCGGTAGTTACAAACCTCGTATTGACAACGGGTTGTTGATTGGATGTCCAGGAAATATTGAGGCCAGTTGTATTGTAAATGGTATCCAAATTGAGGTGGCCTCCAAAACATGAGCGGGCGTCAACATCAGGTCCCAGCTGTGGTTTGGGGTTAACCTTCACCGTTATCTCCACCCTTGGCCCTTCACAAAGTCCCGTATTTTCTGCCACATAAAATTGACTTATACCAGGTATAGTTGTAGATGGAACCGGGGCAATGGCTGAACCCGTTCCACCAGAAGAAGCCGAATACCATAACAAGGGCGATGCACCATTGGCCTGCAATGCTGACGCTGCTTCATACTGGCAATAAGTAACCGGCGTCAATACTGAAGGCGCAGCCGGTGTAGGATTTACAGTCAAGTGTAAAGTAACTATTGAATCACAACCGGCAACAGTGGAAAGTGTAACAATATGATCGCCGGCCGTCAAATAATTGTGTCCATTCCAGGTATAGGGAAGATCTGCAGTACAAACCGCCGCATTGGTTTCACTGTTTTGAACGGGATGAATAATTAGGTGCAATGTGGTTATAGAATCACAGCCCGCCACCGTGGTCAGGTTCACCGTATGGTTCCCGGCGGTGGTATAAGATTGTCCATGCCATATAAAAGGCAACTGGTTGCTGCAGGTATGGGCCGTATCTTTACCGGTCAATACCGGGTTGACCAGTAACTCCAGTGTCGCAATAGAATCACATCCTGCTGCACTGGTAAGCGTGACCGGGAAAGTTCCGGCCATGTTAAAGGACTGGCCATTCCATTGGTAGGGCAATTGATCATCACATATTGTAAGGGTTGTGTTGCTGTTCAAGACAGGGTTTACTATCAGGTGCAAGGTTGCGATCGAATCACAACCCGAACTGCCTGTTAAGGTATCCGGGTAGTTCCCTGCGCCGGTAAGGGTTTGACCATTCCATGTGTATGGCAGCTGATCTTCGCAGATCGTAACCGGGATGGTTGTGTGCACAATATCTGTCGCGGAAAGATTGAGAATGGCAATGGAATCACATCCACTACTACCCGTAAGCGTTATGGAATAGGTTCCGGCAGCAGCGTAGTTATTGCCATTCCAGGCATACGGAAGCTGGTTGGTACAAATTGAAATGACTGATGTACTCGTGTCAACCGGGTTGACCAACAGGTTTAACCTCGTTATCGAGTCACAGCCAGCAGTATTGGTCAATGTTACCTGGTAAATCCCGCTCGCCGAATAGCTGTTCCCGTTCCAACTGTAAGGTGCCTGCGTTTGACAAATAGTGATATCGGTCATGCTGCTGTCTATTTCTGAAACTTCCAGGTTCAATGTAGCCAGTGAATCGCATCCACTGTCTCCATGCAGCATAACCTGGTAAGTACCGGCTGAATCATAGTTGCTTCCATTCCAGCTGTAAGGCAATTGTGTAGAACAAATGCTAAGGTTGGTGGTACTCGTTGTGTACAATACCACGGATAAACTGAGGATCGGCACCGAATCACATCCCGCGGAGTTGGTTAACGTTACCGAATAGGTGCCAGGCAATAAATAGGTATTACCATTCCAGGAATAAGGCAGTTGACCATTGCACAATATTACATTGGTCGTAGAAGTCAGGATATCCGTTACCATCAATTGTAATGTGACAATAGAATCACAACCTTCGGGATTTGTCAGGGTGATCGGGAATGTACCCGCGGTGGGGTAACTGTTCCCATTCCAGCTATAGGGCAACTGGTTGGTGCAAATCGTTATAGAATCAATTGTACTGGCGACCGTCCTGGTGGAAAGGTTCAAGTTTGCAATGGAGTCACAGCCATTGCTGCTGAGCAAGGTAGCAGTATAAAAACCCGGGCCATTGCAGATCACCCCGTTCCAATCATAAGGCAGTTGTGTATTGCATATGGTGAGATCATTAGTACTGGTTATAATATCATTTACGGTAAGGTTCAGAACAGCTATAGAATCGCATCCCGCTGCATTTACCAGGGTATCTGAATAGGTTCCATCATCCATTATGTTTTGACCATTCCAGTTATAAGGCAATTGACTGCTGCAAATGGTGATGTTCATAACGCTTGATAAGAAAGTCAAGACCTGCAGGTTCAACACTTCTATCGAATCGCAACCTGTAGAAGCGGTGCCCGTCCAGGTAAACCACCCGCTGCCATTGTAATTGTTTCCATGCCAGTTGTAGGGCAATTGCGCTACACAGGCCGTGGCCCTGAGGGTATCGCGGTGAACAGGATCAATGACCAGGTCGAGTACGGCTGTCGAGTCACAGCCATTCGCACTCACCAGGTTGACGGGATAAATACCGGTGCTGTCAAAATTGTTGCCATTCCAGTTGTAAGGCGCCAGGTCGCTGCAAATCCTCGTGTGTATGGTATCGGTGCTGATATCATTCACGGTAAGGTTGAGGAGAGCCGATGAATCACATCCAAACACGCTGGTGAGTTGTACGCCATAGGAGCCTGAGGCATTGTAACTGTTGCCGTTCCAGATATAAGGCAGTTGGTTCGAGCACACGTTAACGGTAGTCATGCTTGGGACGATGATCAAGACGATCAGGTTGAGGGTATCGACCGAATGACAAGCGGAAACCGCCACGGGAGGATTGATCTCATATACGCCCCCTGCGTTGAAAGTCAGGTTGTGCCAGGTAAAGGGCAATTGCTCTGCACATATCTGTACCGTATCGGTAGCGGTATGGGGATTCAATACCGTAAGGTTCAGCGTAGCGACAGAATCACAGCCGGCGGCCGTAACAAAAGATGCAGTATAGGTCCCGGTTGCATTGTAGTTGTTGCCATTCCAGGTATAGGGCAGATCGGCAGAACAAATACTTTCTGCGGTAGTGCTGGTAAACTGGTCTACCACCAGGAGGCGAAGGCGGGCAATGGAATCACAACCATTAGCCCCGGGTAAGGTTACGACATACAATCCCGGGCCGGTGTAACTGTTGCCATTCCAGGTAAAGGGTAGCTGTGCTGTGCAAACGGTAATCAGTCTTGTAGAAAAAGGAATGGGTGGGACTGTTATGACCAAAGTGGCTACGGAATCGCAACCCGTGGTGCCGGTCAGGTTTACCGAATAAGTTCCTGCTGAAGGATAACTGTTGCCGTTCCAGGTATAGGGCAGGTCACCATTGCAAACGGTTACATTGGTGGTACTGGTGGCGGTATTGCTTACTGTTAATTCAAGGGTGGCTATCGAATCACATCCATTGCTCCCGGTTAAATTTACTGCATACGTTCCTGCACCGGGATAAGTATTACCATTCCAATGGAAGGGAAGGTTGTTGATGCAGGTAGAAAGGTTGGTTGTGCTTGTTCCAACTGACTTTACAGAAAGGTTTAACGTGGCGATGGAATCGCAGCCGGCGGAGCTTGTAAGTGTTACCGAATAAGGACCAGGTAATGAGTAGTTGTTGCCGTTCCATGTATAAGGCAGCTCATTGCTGCAAACAGAAACATTGGTTGTGCTGGTAACGACATGGTTTACGGTAAGGCTAAGGATCGGTACTGAATCGCAACCATTGGCGCTGGTCAGTGTGACCGAATAAGTACCATTGGCAGAATACGTATTTCCATTCCAGTGGTAAGGAAGGTCATTGTCACATACCTGGGCGCTGGTTATGCTGGTGCCCACATTGATCACCGTTAGGTTGAGGTTGACGATTGAGTCGGCCCCATTGCTGGCCGTTAATGTAACAGTATAGGGTCCGGCTGCGAGGCAGGTGATGCCATTCCAGGTATAAGGAAGCTGGTTGCTGCAGATGGTGGTGTTGACGATTGTTGGAGGAGCAGTATTGAATTCTTCATTGCTGATGGAAGGGAGAGAAAACCCATGCAGGAACCCTACTATTGAAAATAGTATGGCCATGCCTATCCGTAAAATGAGGACCTGGTTTTTCATATTCCTTTGTCAAATGCTGGTTTTTATTACAGATTGCAAAGGGTTAAAGAAGGGAGGGCAAAGGTAGCAAAAATGCAGGTTTTGTGTTTATATAATTATGTACTGCGTTGCGTTTATATATGTTTGATCAACAATGGATTAATGCGAGTCCTCCTATACGTTTTTATTGTCAATGTAGATGCGGCTTAACAGCCGCACTGTTCGCCCTTTTTTGCTCGTCCAAAAAAGGGCGGAAAAAAAGACGCCCGCGGCCAATATACCGGCCCGGCCGCGGTAGGTATCGCTAGTCAACTTCAGTGCTACTGTAGATTCGACATTTGTTGATTGCTGAACTGTGCGAGTTATTCGCCGCTGTTGGTGTTGTCACCAATAACTTGTTTTGGCACTCCTGCCGCGAAGGTTGTCTGAACTGTGACCTGTCTGCCGGCAGGCAGGTTTATATGATCCCGACGCTTTCGGTCGGGACGGGTTTTAATGATTTGTATGATCGCGAAGGTAAAATTGTGCCTTGTTTAATATACCACTCTTCTGGCGCAGATATGAGCCGCGTTAGCGGCGGTATCTGTGCCTTATTTAATATACATCCAAATTAACATCGCGACATTCATCACTGTTGTTGTTCCCATTTTGTTTTATTACTTTTCTCAACGACATGCGTATTGAAGAAAATATGAAATAACTAAAACGAATAAAATGATCGAAGCCATATCAGGACTGGTGGTTGCAATTGTGATCATCATTCTTTCAAGGGTGCTTGTAAAATATTTTACAGTAAAGTTATTTGCCGCGGCGAATTTGATAGCGATCGCCTTAATCTATGTTGGTTTTTCATTAAAAGATAACCCGGCTGGATGGATCGCTTTAGAGTGCTGCGTTGCGTTGATCTTTTTTTTCATGGCATTGATCGGGTATACAAAGAACAATGTTTTGATAGCTCTCGGGATCATCCTTCATGGTGCCTGGGACATCCTCCACCACAATGGCTTTTTTATTGACACTTCCATCCCGGTTTACTGGCCAACTTTCTGCCTGGTCATTGATATTGTAGATGGCGTTTATTTCTGGATCATCTTTAACCGGCAAAAGAAAATGGCTTTTTAATCTTCTGGTGCCCATATCCCCCTTATGCTGCGATATCTTTCCTTGTATAATAAACTTTCTAAATAACATCGCGGCCGATGGCCGCTGTGTTTGCCCTTTTTTTGCTCGCCCAAAAAAAGTGCGAAAAAAGGGCTCCCGCCGCTGATATACCGACGCAGCGGCGGTGGGTATCGCTAATCAACTTTTGTACTACTGTAGCTTCGACATTAGTACTTTACTAGACAAAGCGAAATAGTTCACTGAATATATTCTCATCGAGCAACACTACTAAGCCATTCTAGCAGAAACCACTAGTATAATCAACAATTGCAAATGACACAAAATTTCCCTAATTTTTCCATCCTTCAAATTAGGTTGTATGGAAGAAACCCTTGCTATTTTAATGGCTGATCTTTCCGGTTATACGGCGTTGACGGAAGCCCATGGGGCAATGTCTGCTGCCGACCTGATCGATACCTATGTGGAGATCGTGAACAAGAGTCTTGTGGGCAATTGCATATTAAAGGAAAGAACCGGTGACCAGGTGATGATCGTTTCCGAATCTGCCGATGACCTGTTGTCAACTTCAGTTATGATCTTAAAGAATGCTTCATTGGTAGATAATTTCCTGCAAGTGCATGGTGGGTTACATTTTGGAACTGTGTTGAGCCGCAACAATAGTTATTTTGGTTCGGCGATCAACCTTACAGCCAGGATCGCCGCGAAAGCAGGGCCGGGTAGTTTCTGGTGTTCGAGTGATTTTGTTGAAGCACTTACAGACAGGTCATCCTTCAAACTTCATCCGAAAGGAAAACATAGTTTTAAGAATGTAAACGAAGAAAAAGAGATCGCTGAATTGCTGCACGATCATGCGCATCATATCTATATTGATCCCATTTGCCGGATGCTTATCCTCGATAAAGCATTGGCAATCCCGCACCCGGAGGATGATGAGATTTATTTCTGCTCAGCCGGCTGTCTTGAGGTTTTTCGGAAAAGCTGTGCGAATTCAGCAGAGTAGTCGTGGCAACCATGATTTTCTAAACACAACAAAGCCCGACAATACTGCCAGGCTTTGTTTTTCCGCTCCCCCTGTTGGACTTGAACCAACGACCCTCTGATTAACAGTCAGATGCTCTAACCAACTGAGCTAAGGAGGAATACACCTTTCCTTGCGGATTTGGGAGGGCAAAAATAAGGGATTTTGCTTTGGAAGGAAAAAAATATCGGAACTATTTCAGCCAGCTCATCAGCCCGCCCCGCTCCAAACCAACATAAATACCATCCTCCCGTTGCTCCACCGGGTGGGTTTTCAGGTAATAACCCTCCCCACTGGAATTATATCCCCTTTCCAACGTAAACCGATACCGGTGCAAGGGACAAACCAGGTGGCCAAGCTGGTCTACAAAGCCATGAGCCAGCACTGCGCCCGCATGCGGGCAGCGGGAAGCACATGCAAATATTTTGTCCTGGAATAGGGCCACGCAGATCCTTTTCCCGGCAACCTCCACCTCGCCCATACCATTGGGACCCAATGCCAGGTCAGCCGGCGATTCTGCGATCTTATGCCAGGAAAGATTTTGAGAAAATGGATTTGTTGAGCTCATGAAAAAGAATCAATAAAAAAACTCTGCTTTGTAAGGATAACGGATTTGATACATTTCACGGACCTTATTGAGTATGGTCTGCCGCAATCCGTCGAGGTTGCTTCTTTCTGTCGCCGACACAAATACACAATTGTCGCGTGTTTCATTTTGCCAGCGTTCTTTTAAATCCCGCAGGATATCCTGTTTCACCTCCGGCTCCAGCCACTGGTCAAAGGCTTCTTTTTCATATTTGTCCATCTTATTGAAGATGGTGATGGTAGGTTTTTCTGCTGAACCCAATTCCGCCAGCGTTTTATTCACCACGGCCAGCTGCTCTTCGTATTGAGTATGTGAAATATCCACCACGTGTAAAAGTATATCTGCCTCCCGAACTTCATCCAGCGTGCTCTTGAAACTTTCTACCAGGTGGTGGGGTAATTTTCGGATAAACCCTACCGTATCACTCAACAAAAAAGGCGTCTGTTCAAACACCACTTTGCGGGTGGTTGTGTCCAGTGTGGCAAATAATTTATTTTCTGCAAATACCTCACTCTTGCTGAGCACATTCATCAGGGTGGATTTACCGACGTTGGTATACCCCACCAGCGCCACGCGAATGAACTCGCCACGTTCCTTGCGCTGCGTAAAGGATTGTTTGTCGATCTCCAATAAACGCTTGCGCAATAAGGCGATCTTGTCCTTTACGATCCGGCGATCGGTTTCGATCTCTGTTTCACCAGGCCCTCTTGTTCCTACACCACCACCCTGGCGCTCCAGGTGTTTCCACATACCCTTCAGTCTTGGCAATATATATTGGTATTGCGCCAGTTCGACCTGCGTTTTGGCTTGCGCCGTTTTTGCACGGCTCGCGAAGATGTCGAGGATAAGGTCACTGCGGTCGATGGTTTTAATGCCGAGTAATTTTTCGATATTGATGATCTGTGAACCCGTAAGTTCATCGTCGAAGATCACGATGCTGATATCGGCTTTTGATTCGATGTATTTCCTGATCTCTTCCAGTTTACCCTTGCCCAAAAAAGTCTTACTGTCGGGGTGCAGCATTTTCTGGGTATAACGTTTAACCGTAACCGCGCCTGCTGTCTCGGCCAAAAAGGCCAGCTCATCCAGGTATTCATTTACCTGCTGTTCGGTCTGGTCTTTTTGTATCAACCCCACCAGCACTGCTTTTTCTTCCCCGGTGATATTTTTCTTCTTTTCTAACAATGTAGTTAATGCTTAGGCAACAAAGATATTCGTAATTTCCTGGGAAATATCCCTGTCTTTCGATCAAGGAAAAAAAAAGCGGGTCAAACCCGCTTATCTTTTATAATTTTTTGCTTGTCGCTCCGGCTTCTATCCAACGTTGCATGGTAGAGCAGGATCGGTAATCCTCATCTACCATTATGTAATAAGTTTTTACCCTTGTATTGAACCACTTCTCTAATGCTTCTTCTTTTTTATTTTCCAGGGCCCTTCCGGAGATCTTGTTGTAGTCATCTTTCAGGTTTTCCCGGTGTGGTTCTGTTTTTGATTTCAGGTAAATGATGCGGATGCCTTTTTTACCTCGCTCGTCGGTATAGGCTACCGGTTGCGAATATTCTCCTACTTTTAATGTATTCAACATCGACACGAGGTCTTTGTCCAATTCGTCGATCGTAAGAAAACTTCCTTCTTTACCCTGCAGCATACCCGCCGTGAACTTGCTGTTCTCGTCATCGCTGTACCTGGATACGGCAGTTCCGAAATCGATCGTTCCAGCAATCAGTTTGGCACGGATCGAATCCATTCTTCCCATTCCTGATGCAATTTCTACCTGGGTAACTTGCGGTATTTTCAGGATATGCCTCACCACAGCATCATCACCTGCCCGGCTCACCAATTGAATGATGTGGTAACCAAACCTTGTTTTGAAAGGACTGGAAACCTGTCCTTCTTTCAAACTGAATGCCTTGGCCAACCATGTCGGATCAAGGTCGCGCTGGTTGCGGTTCACTTCGTACTGGCCGCCCCTGTCCTTGCTCCCGGGATCTTCCGAATAGATGGATGCTATTGTTCCGAAATCTTTTTTACCATTCTCAATTTGCCGCTTGTAATCGTTCAGCTGTTCCACGCAATACTCTTCTGCATCACGACTTGCCTTGGGATAGATCACCACCTGTCCCACTTCCATTTCTGTTTCATAGAAACGCAGGCTGTCCTTTGCGATCTTTTCAAAATAATTCTTTACTTCAATCGGTGTGATCTTAATATCGGCAACGATCTTGTTGCGCATTGCTGAAGCGAGTTTACGGTCCCTGAACCCATCCTTAAAATCTTCCTTCAACTGGTAGAGTGTTTTCCCGGCAACTTTTTCCAGTTCATCTTTTGACCCATACTGGCTGATGAAATAGCGGATCTGGTTGTCGATCTCTGCTTCCACTTCTTCATCGGTAACAGGTATGGAATCTTTTTCCGCCTGCAAAACCAGGGCCTTCACTGCCATGGCTTGTTCAAGACTGAAGCATGCGGCATCAGGAGGCAACTGCACACCCTGGCGTTGCATGTCCAACAAGCTGTTGTCGATGTCGCTTTTAAGTATAATCTTATTACCGACAACGGCAATGATCTTATCGGCAACTACTTTTTTAGGCTGTGCAAAAACTGCAGAAAAAATTCCGAGGAATAAAACAGTGAGTGTTAATTTACTTTTCATCATAATGCTTGAGATCCGGTACAACCAGGCCCGTCAAAATTAGCGTGGTACATTGTTAACGGGGAATGCTTGTGTTCATTTAACAAAAAATTGGGCCGCTCCCTCCGGCCAAACCCGTTTTCTTATAGTAAAATGACCAAGTGCTTTTCACTTGATCATTTTAGATTTAATCTTATTCAATTTAAGTTTATAAAGTCCGTTTTACTTCTACTTCTTCGAAGGCTTCTACGATATCGCCTACTTTGATGTCGTTGTAATTCCTGATCACCAACCCGCATTCCATTCCCGAAGTAACTTCTTTCGCATCGTCACGGAAGCGTTTGAGGCTGGCCAGTTCGCCGGTAAAGATCACGATGCCATCGCGTACCAACCGGATGCGGTTGTTCCTGGCGATCTTTCCATCCAAAACCTGGCAACCCGCAACAGTGGCCTTATCGAAACGGTAGGTTTCCTTGATCTCCACGTTGGCGAGGATCTTCTCTTCCATTGTCGGTTCAAGCATCCCTTCCATCGCGCTCCTGATCTCTTCAATCGCGTTGTAGATGATAGAATACAATTTGATCTCGATGGATTCATTTTCAGCCAACCTTGCTGCCTGCATAGAAGGACGTACATTGAAACCGATGATGATCGCATCCGACGCATTCGCGAGGGTAACATCACTTTCTGTGATGGCACCCACCGCTTTGTGGATCACTTTCACCACGATCTCTTCTGTACTGAGTTTTTGCAATGAGTCACTCAAGGCTTCCACGGAACCGTCCACGTCACCTTTGATAATCACGTTCAGCTCCTTGAAGTTTCCAAGTGCCAGCCTGCGGCCGATCTCATCGAGGGTAATGTGTTTCTTCGCACGCATACCCTGTTCACGAAGGATCTGTCCACGCTTGTAGGCCGTTTCCCTTGCATCGGCTTCGTCTTCGAATACTTTAAATGTTTCACCCGCTTGTGGTGCCCCATTCAAACCGAGTATCAATACCGGTGTAGAAGGAGGTGCTGTTTCTATGCGCTGGTTGCGCTCATTGTACATCGCTTTTACTTTACCGAAGTATTGACCGGATACGATCATGTCGCCCTGCTTCAAGGTTCCATTCTGTACCAGGATGGTGGCCACATATCCGCGTCCTTTATCTAGTGATGCTTCAATGATGGTTCCAGAACCATGTTTGTCAGGGTTGGCCTTGAGTTCAAGTATATCTGTTTCCAACAATATTTTTTCGAGCAAGAGGTCGATGTTCATCCCTTTCTTGGCGCTGATCTCCTGGCTTTGGAATTTACCGCCCCAGCTTTCTACCAATATGTTCATGGTTGAGAGCTGTTCTTTTATCTTTTCCGGGTTGGCCCCGTCTTTGTCTACTTTATTGATCGCGAAGATCATCGGTACACTTGCGGCCTGGGCGTGAGAGATGGCTTCTTTGGTTTGTGGCATCACGGCATCATCTGCTGCTACAACGATCACGGCGATGTCAGTAACTTTTGCACCACGTGCACGCATAGCTGTAAACGCTTCGTGACCCGGCGTATCGAGGAAGGTAATGGCGCGGCCATCCTTCAATGTTACTTCATAGGCACCGATATGCTGGGTGATACCACCCGCCTCACCGGCGATCACATTGGTGTTCCTGATATAATCGAGCAGCGATGTTTTACCATGATCTACGTGACCCATGATCGTTACGATCGGCGGCCTTGGTTGCAGGTGTTCCGGGTTGTCGTCTTCATCTTCTTCCTCCAGCTCTGACGCATCTTCCACGCCAATGAATTCCACCTCGAAATTGAATTCGCTTGCCACGAGTTCGATCACATCGGCTTCCAGGCGTTGGTTGATGGATACCATGATGCCGAGGCTCATACACTTGCTGATCACATCAGCAAAACTTACTTCCATCAAACCGGCCAACTCACTCACCGAGATATATTCTGTTACCTGGAGTTTATTGCCTTCTGTATTGCCTTCGCCCATGTGCTCGGCCATTTCTTCGCGTTTGGCTTTGCGGTATTTTGCTTTCAGGCTCTTCCCGCGTCCACCTGCTCCTGCCAATTTCGCCTGTGTTTGCTTGAGTTTTTCCTGTATTTCTTTCGCGTCGATGATCTTTTCTTCCCTGCGTACAGGTGTACCCTGGCCCGGGCGTTGGAATCGTCCGCCGGCCTGTCCACCCTGGCGACCACCGCGGTTATCCGGCAATGCACGGTTTCCACGTTGTTGACCACCCTGGCCGCCCTGCATTCCACCTTGTTGTGGTGCCCCTGGCTTTTTCGCAATGGGTATGCGTTTGCGTTTGTGCTTTTCTTCGTTGGATTCTTTTTTCGGCCTCGTATCGCTGTCCACCGGAAGATCGATCTTACCAAGGATCTTGGGACCGGTAAGCTTCTCGCGCTGGATGTTTTCGATCATCGGGGCAGCCGGCTCTTCTGGTTCCGGGGCTTTAACAGGTGCTTCTGCAACAGGCGTTGCAGGTTCCTCTGTCTCTTCTGCTTTTTTCTTCGATTTTGTTTTCTTTACTTCTGCCTCCGGCTTTTCTGCTTCCGTTTCTTCCGATTTCTTCTTTCCTTTTTTTGGACGGGTTGAAGAGTCTATCGCATCGAGGTCGATCTTGTCTACTACTTTCGGCGCCTCCAATTCCGGCGCTTCAATATTGCTGACGGCTGCCGCTTCTTCCCTGGCTGGCTTTTCTGCTTTTACTTCTGCAACAGGAGCCACTGCTTCAACAGGCTTTTCTTCAGGCGCAGCAACTTTGGCTTTTTCTTCCTTCTTCTTAAATGAGAGGTCCTCTTCATCCCTTTTCTTCTTGGGTTCATTGGATCCTGCACCTTTGGGAAGATCGATCTGCTGGGCTTTTGCCTTTGCTGCCTTGTCTTGCTGGAACTCTGCCTGCGCTACGCGATACATGTCTTCCGAGAGTTTGAAATCACGTTGCATGTCATCACTGCTGAATCCCTTGCCCAACAGGAACTCGACAAGCGTGTCCTTGCTCACATTGAATTCAATGGAAGCCTTCATGGCCCGGGGCAATACTATTGTTTTTTCTGTCATTCGTTGTTGTTTCCTCCCCAACCGGGATGGATTTTCTTTTTATTTAATTACCTGCACACTCCTCTATTGTACGCTGTACAATAAAGCCATTATTCTCTTTCAAATTCTTCTTTCAATATGCGCCTCACTTCCGTGATGGTTTCTTTTTCAAGATCGGTCCTGCGCTCCAGTTCTTCCGGCGTAAGGTCAAGTACCGAACGGGCAGTATCACAACCCACCCGCTTCAATTCATCAATCACCCATGCTTCGATCTCATCTGAGAATTCATCCAGGTCAATATCGAATTCATCTTCTTCCCCTTCATTGTCACGGAACACATCGATCTCGTATCCTGTCAATTCACAGGCGAGTTTGATGTTCACCCCGCGACGGCCAATCGCCAACGAAACCTGGTCTGGTTTCAGGAATACATTGGCGTGTAATTTCTCCGTATCCATTTCAATGCTTGTGATCTTCGCAGGTGTGAGTGAACGCTGGATCAGCAATTGTGTGTTCGCCGTCCAGTTGATCACGTCTATGTTCTCGTTCTTCAATTCCCTAACGATACCGTGTATACGACTTCCCTTCATACCCACACAGGCTCCCACCGGGTCGATCCTGTCGTCATAACTTTCCACGGCAACTTTTGCCCTTTCACCCGGATCGCGTACGATCTTCTTCACAACGATCAACCCATCAAAAATTTCCGGTACTTCTATCTCCAGTAATTTCTCGAGGAAGGAAGGACTGGTACGGGAAAGAATGATCACCGCCTGGCTGTTCTTTAATTCCACTTTCTTTACAACCGCCCTGATCGATTCTCCTTTTTTGAAATAATCAGTTGGGATCTGTTCTGACTTTGGCAACAACATTTCATTGCCGTCTTCATCAAGGATCAAAACTTCTTTTTTCCAAACCTGGTAAACTTCACCAGATACGATCTCACCAACGCGGTCCTCGTATTTTTTGATCAGGATGTTCTTTTTAAGGTCGTTGATCCTTGCAGCCAGTGTTTGCTTACCGGCGAGGATGGCCCTGCGGCCGAATTCTTTCTGGATGTCCACCTCTTCATACAACTCTTCCCCTACCTGGTAATCCGGTTCGATCTTGATGGCATCTTTATATTCTATCTCTGTCAATGTATTGTACAGGTCATCGTCGTCAACAATGGTACGCCTGCGGAAGATCTCCAGGTCACCCTTCTGGTCATTTACAATCACATCAAAATTTTCATCGCTTCCGTATTTTTTACGGATCAGTGTTTTAAAAACATCTTCCATTACCTTCATCAAGGTAGGGCGATCAATATTTTCCGCCTCCTTGAACTCCTGGAACGATTCTATAAGATTAATGCTTGCCATATTCCGCGCCGGACAACTGTTCAACCCTTCCGGTTAGGGGTTTTTTGTGTTGATTAAAATTTTATTAGAACTTTTGTTTGTTTGATATCAGTAAAAGGGATCTGTACCTGGTTCACCTGTGCTTTTTTTCCTTTGCCTTCCACGAACTCGAGCGCGATACTTGATTCGTCAACAGCAACCAGCTTGCCTTCTTTTTTAATGCTGTCGTTTCCCATTACCTCAACATTCCTTCCAACATTTTTCAGGTACTGCCGGTGTAATTTCAATGGCTCATCGATTCCCGGGCTTGATACCTCTAATGAAAAATCACCTTCGGGAAACAAACCCTTCTCTTCAATGCGTTTGTACAAGGCCCGGTTGATCTTAATGCATTTCTCGATCCCAAGGCCACTGTCTGCATCCAGGTAGATCTTAAAGTTGTTGGTGGGTTTAACCCTGGCTTCTACCAAAAAGATATCTCCTTCCAGCAGTGGCTCCAGCAACGATGTGATGGTTTCGATTGGCGTTACACTGTTCATATTACTTAAAAGAAGAAGGGAACGAACCCGTTCCCTTCTGTTTTCCCTTTTTCCATCACAAAGATAAGCAACTGGCTTTTAACAGCCAAAAACAGTAATTCCTCCCATCGCAAAAATTAACAATAAGATTTCCGGGCACTCAATAACTTTGTTCCATGAACATTATCAGGCTGGCTTTTGAACTTTTCCTGCTGTACTTATTATATAAGCTGGTTTTTGAATTCATCATTCCCGTCTACAAAACCACGAAGCGCATCAAGAAGCAAATGGGGGACATGCAACAGAAAATGCATGAACAGCAATCCCGCCAGGATGCACCAACGCCACAACCGCATAAGCGGGATTTCAGCAAAGATTATATTGAATACGAAGAAGTTAAGTAAGATCTAATCAAAATTGAGTTGCTCGATCCTTTCGCCCGGAAGGAGGAGGTGGGTCTTGAACCCCATCCTGGAAGCAGTATCCGTGTTGGGCTTGGAATCATCAACAAAGAAAGTCTCGGCGGCAGTGATGCCCGCATCCTTCATAATATATTGATATACATCTTCGTATGGTTTTCTGTATCCGATCTTTTGGGAATAATAGGCCTTTTCGAAGTAGCCGTCAAGATCGGGAACGCCCAATTGCCTGAAAAGGATATTGTTTACTTCCTTTAAATGGACATCATTCGTGTTGCTGAGAAGGAAAACCCGGTACTTTTTACCGATTTCGAGCAGAAATTCCATGCTTTTAGGCCTAAAATCGCCGAGAATAGCATTCCAGGCATCCCGGATATTTTTCTCGGTTATGCCTTTTCCGGCCTGACGGATCATTTCTTTATAAAATTCGGAATTGCTGATTTCCCCTTTTTCGAAGCCTTCGAAAAAGCCTGATGCGGTGAACTGGGAAAATTCCTTGTGAAATTCTTTCACACCCAATGCTTCAAAAGCAGCTTCCAGCCGTTTAAAATCGACATCGATCAAAACACCGCCGAGATCAAAAACCAGGTTTTTTATACTCATGCTTGCAGGTTATTTCTTCAAGTGCTTTGAAAACAGCCATTCCAATAGACCTGGTTCTGAAAAAGCCGCATCCCAACTGTTGTGGTTGGCGTCAGGGTATAAAGTAAATTTTAGATCTGCTTTTGCCTGCCTGAGCGCTTCCTCCATTTTTTCTGAAAATTCCGGCAATACGATGTCATCCTTTGCTCCATGAAAGATCCACCAGCTGGTGTTTGTCAATTCTGTTGCTGTTGCCGGATGAGCACCGCCACAGATGGGGAATGCGGCAGCGAAGATTCCGGGGTTTCTTCTTACCAGTTCAAATGTACCCATCCCGCCCATTGACAAACCGCCAACGTAGACCTGGTCTTTCTTGACCGGGTATTTTTCCAGAATGAATTTCAGAAGCTGTTGAAGCAATTCCATTGCTCTTGTCGGTTCACCTGATGGAATAAAACTATAACTGATATGGTCGTTGCTGTCTATCGAACGGATAACATTGCTCCAGTAATCATCCTTTGAACATTGTGGCAATACCACGATGGCAGGATATTTTTTTCTTGCTTCTGCTGATGCGAAGAGTTTTGATCCATGTATGAGCTGTCTCTCGTTGTCGTTACCACGTTCACCCGAACCATGCAGCACGAAGATCAATGGATACTTCTTTTTCTCATCGTAGTTTTCGGGTAACATCAACCGGTAGGGAAGGGTATCTGATCCCTGGACGATCCATTTTTTCTGGTAAAAGTTATCCTGCGCCTGTGTCATATTGGCCATTAAGATTAAAGAAATTAAAAATGCCAGGTATTTCATCGGTCTACTTTGTCCAGTTGACTTTTACAGCCTTCGTATCCCTTGAATTGGGGCCGATCATGATCTCGAATTCCCCGGGCTCCCAATCGTATTTGAGATCGTTGTTGTAAAATTTCAATAAATCGGTAGAGATGCTGAATGTGACTGTTTTTGTTTCGCCGGCTTTCAATTCGATCTTTTCAAAACCCTTCAATTCTTTTACCGGTCTTGTGATAGAGCCAACCATATCCCTTACGTAAAGTTGAACGATCTCCTTACCATCCCGGCTACCCGAATTTGTAACTTCGATCGATGCCTTAAGTGTTTGGCTGCCTTTTAAAGCTGTACTGTTCAATTTCAGATCCCCGTATTTAAATGTTGTATAGCTTAACCCATATCCAAAAGGATAAAGCGGATCGTTTGGAACATCGAGGTAACGGGATGCATATTTGAAAAGTACATCCCCCTTATACGGCCTGCCGGTGTTTTTATGATTATAATAAATCGGGATCTGTCCTGCGTTATAAGGAAACGACACCGTGAGTTTTCCAGAAGGATTGTAATTTCCCGTCAGCACATCTGCGACCGCATTTCCCGCTTCCGTTCCGGCAAACCAGGCTTCTACAATTGCAGTCACATGTTCATTTTCCCAATCAAGCGCCAATGGTCTTCCGTTCATCAATACCACAACAATCGGTTTCCCTGTTGCTGCCAATGCCTTTAATAAATTTCGCTGGTTTTCCGGCAAGGTCACCTCACTACGGCTGGCCGCTTCGCCGCTCATGCCTTGTGACTCACCCAATACAGCCACGATCACATCTGCAGCAGCAGCCGTTGTTACTGCCTCATCTATCAATTGCTTAGCATTGTCGAGAATTATGTTGCCATTGTCCTGGTTGAGCCGCTTGGCCAATAGCGTATCCGATGTAAAGTTGGCGCCTTTGGCATATACTACATTGAGCCCTGCAGATTTTAATCCTTCCATTACAGATACATTCTGATTCCAATCGCCGGCCGCACCATGTGGACCGAACATGTCCCGCTTGTTATCAGCCAGTGGACCGATCAATGCAACTGTTCCGGCTTTTTTTAATGGAAGCGTGTTGTTGTCATTTTTTAATAAAACAATAGATTGTGCCGCGACTTCCCTGGCAAATTTCCGGTTCGATTCCGTAAAAATTTCTTTCACTTTTTCCTCTTTGATGTTTTTATACGGATCATCGAACAATCCGAGTTTGTATTTAGATTCCAGTATCCTCCTGCAGGCTGTTTCGATCTGTACCAATGTAACTTTCTTTTCCTGCAATAATTTTTTGAGGTTAGAAGTATAGGCTTCGCTTACCATGTCCATATCCGACCCGGCATTCAAAGCAAGTTCGGTTACTTTTTCCTGGTCGCCCATTCCATGTTCCACCATTTCATTGATGGCCGTATAATCGGTAACAACAAATCCGTTAAACCCCCATTGTTTCCTGAGTATATCTGTTAGCACCCATTTATTGCCAGTAGCCGGTACAGCTTCAATCTCATTGAAAGAAGTCATGACACTTTCAACGCCCGCATCAACCGCAGCTTTGTAAGGAGGCAAATAAATATTAAACATGGTCGATCGATTCATGTCGACAGTATTGTAATCTCTCCCTGCCTCTGCCGCTCCATATAAAGCAAAATGTTTTACACAGGCCATGATCGACGTGTTGTCTTTTAAACTTTTGCCCTGGTATCCCCTTACCATCGCCTTTGCGATCAAAGAACCGAGAAATGGATCTTCACCTGCTCCTTCTGAGATCCTCCCCCAACGCGGATCACGGGCAATGTCTACCATTGGGCTAAAGGTCCAGTTCAATCCATCGGCCGCCGATTCTTCTGCAGCGATCCTCGCTGTTTGTTCGATCATTTTCAAATCCCAGCTTGATGCCATTCCCAGTGGAATGGGAAACATCGTGGTATGACCATGGATCACATCCAATCCAAAAAACAAGGGAATGCCCAAGCGCGTGCTTTTTACTGCCATGTCCTGGAGTTTTCGAACAGCAGAGGGAGTCCGTGTATTGAGTACGGCCCCCACATATCCCTTTTTAATATTTCCTTCTACATCCTTACTTAACACCGGACCGGTTACGTCAATACCAATTGTAAGCAGGTTCAGCTGACCGATCTTTTCTTCCAGCGTCATCTTTTTCATCAGCCCGGCAATAAATGTATTCATCTTTGCATCCGCCGCTGCATTTTTGATCTGCGCATAGGATGGTACCGTGATGACCAACAATATCAATACTGCAATCTTTTTCATATGATTCTTTTAGTTTTTCTTTCTATGATTAATCAACTTTCATGGGTGCCGTTCTTTCTGAAACGCCATTCTCATTGATGGCTTCTATCGCAAAATAATAAGTTTTATTCCTGTCCATCGCTTTGAACCAATACTCATTCATGTCGTGAACCATTACGGAGGAATACAACTTCGTAGGTTCGGTGCCGTAATAAATATTCACCGCGAAGGCATTGTCCGTTGGTTTAAATTTGATGTACGCACTGCGTTTGTCTTTTTCTGTTCTCAACACGATGAAATTTTCCACTTTTGCAGGTTTTGTACCAGCGCCTTTTCCAAAGATTCGCAGTCCACTGATCGCGAATTTTCCCGTAGGCATGTGGATGTTTTCCAGTTTAACAAAGCGTGCCTGTACAGGCTTTTCGAGTTCCATATAATCATGGGGGACATCTGTAAGGTTATTGCTTTTGTCAACAATTACACTCCATTTTTTCCCATCAATCGAACCATACAATTTATATTGGTGAAAAACATTTTTAGATTTTCCGAGGAATTCAGCCCCCACATCCTGGTCGGCATAATTGATCTGTACCGCATTGATCGTAGAAACATCTCCCAGGTCAGACTGGATCCATTCTCCTTTGTTGGCTGTGGCTGCACTCCAATAGGTCTTGATGCTTTCATCCACCGCATTGTTGGCATAATAGCTGGAAAGGGTAGACGATACAGTAACTGGCTTTTTATAATTCAACAACATCCATCCGGGACCAGAACCTTCTTCATTCCGGTAGGCTGGAAGGTATTGCGGATAGTCGCCAAAAGCTGTATTGCAATACATCAAGTCATCTTTGTCAAAGCCGGAAGGCCAGATGCCGATCCTTCTTTCAAAGGTATTTTTCACGCAGACGATGCTGGTGGATACATGCCAACAATTGTTTTTATTATCGAAAAAAGTAGAACCGTGCCCTGCTCCCCTTGAGAAGCCGCCTGCTTTTACGCTCAACGGATCAGACTGTGGTACAAAGCCGCCCAATGGCGATTCTCCAACGATGACTCCGTCGGCATAGCCACTGAATTCAGTTCCCGGTGAACCATACTGCAGGTAATATTTTCCTTTGTGTTTGGTCATCCAGGCTCCTTCAATAAACGGATCAAGAAAGGTATTGTCGGAATTCTCTCCGAAGCGCTGCCATCCATACCGGTCCTGTTCCAAAAAATACATTTCCTGCCTGGTCCCTTTTGGTAAGAAAGTTTTGCGATCCAGCTCTACACCATAGAGGGGATAGCGATTGCTGCTGCCATTGTACATGTACAATTTTCCATCGTCGTCTGTAAAAAATGCGGGATCCCAACCACCAATATCGAAAGAATCAACCAACGGTTTCCATTCATTGGCTTGGGGATTGGTGCTCATCCATATTGAAAAAGTGCGGGTATAGGTAGATCCGAATACGATCATGGTATCGCCGATCACGCCCACAGCAGGCGCACAGAGTTCATCATAGGTATTCGTATTCCAGGGCCTTAAGAATTTACGGGAAACATAGTTCCATTTCAGCATGTCGCTGCTCCACCAATAGCCCCATTGGTTGGTTGAAAAAAGATAGTAATCATTTTTATAGTTTACAATGACCGGGTCGGCGGTGGAACGGTGCCTTCCCCATTGCGTAAACGCGGGTATAGGCGTATAGCCGTAGTCGATATTGATGGGGTTGCAATATGTCTTCTGTTGTGCTTCAACAGTGAATTGAAGGAAACAACTTGCCAGGATCAGCAACCCGGCTTTTGATAAGGATCGTATTTTCAACTTAAATGATTTGATTCTTCTATTTGTTCCTGTACTTCGGTGTTGATGAAATGTCTGCTTTTGTAGCAGGCATAAGGCTTACCGCGAAACCGCCTCCCGGAGCCAGCCTCAACTTCATCGCTGTCCTGTTATCCACAATAAATTTTTCGATCACATAGGCTTCCGGGTTTGTTTTCCAATCCGCATCCGGCGCATCGCGGTATACTTTTGCAAGGTAACTTGTTCCCTTTTCAAGGAAATCGGTTTTCAACACAAATTCACGGCTGTTCTCATCCGTTATGCCTCCCACGAACCAGTTCGCTTTTCCTTTTTCTTTCCTTGCAATGTAAATATAGTCGCCGGGTTCAGCAGCCAGGATCTTAGTGTCATCCCAATCAACCGCAACATCTTTGATAAACTGGAAAGCATCCGGTTTTTGCTCATAGTTTTCCGGCAGGTCGGCTGCCATCTGTAATGGACTGTACATCGTTACATACAAAGCCAGCTGTTTACAAAGCGTAGTATGGATCTGTTCTTTCTTCCCCGGGTTGTAATAACTCATTTTGATCCTGAATATTCCCGGGGTATAATCCATGGGGCCGCCGATCAGCCTGGTAAATGGAAGAATGGTTTCGTGATCAGGTGGGTTGCCCACACTCCAGGCATTGAATTCATTTCCCCTAGCTGCTTCGCATGCGAGCCAGTTTGGATAAGTGCGGTGCATGCCTGTTGGCCTTACTGGCTCGTGCATGTCTACCATGATGCCATTCTCTCCTGTTGTTTTGGCCACTCTTTCATAATGTTTTACCATCCACTGCCCGTCGTGGTGTTCGCCCCTTGGTATGATCCTGCCAACATAGCCTGATTTAACGGAATTCATGTTGTGGCTTTTCATCAAGGCATAGGCGCGGTCCATATAACGCTCATAGTTCGTTACCGATCCGGATGTTTCATGGTGCATGATGATTCGCACATTTTTTTGCTTTGCGTACGCCGTGAGTGCTTCAAGGTCATAGTCCGGGTATGGCGTCAAGAAATCAAATACATCTTCTTTCCATTTTCCAAACCAATCTTCCCAGCCAGTATTCCAGCCCTCAACCAATACGCCATCGAAACCATTTGACGAGGCGAAGTCAATATATCGCTTAACATTAGCCGTATTTGCGCCATGTGGTACTTTGGATTGCTGTTGCGAACCCACCTGTCCACCACTATAATCCCAACTCGATTTGCCCACATGCATTTCCCACCATACGCCGACGAACTTCTGCGGCTTGACGAAAGATGTATTGCTGATCTTCGACGGCTCGTTGCAATTGAGCACCATCTTTGAAGCGAGCAAGGTTGCTGCATTGTCACTGATGAGAATGGTGCGCCAGGGTGTTTTGGCAGGGGTTTGTAAATAGGCTTTATTGCCAACGGCATCAGGAACCAGGCGGGCGTTAAAATTAAACTTCTTTTTATCCAGCACCAGGTTCATTGCGGGATAATTGCTCAGGGCGGCTTCGTGTATATTAATATAAATGCCTTCTGCCGTCTTCATCATGAGTGGGGTTTGAACGGCATTGCTATCGAATAAGGACCTTACATTTATTTCCTTAGCCTCATCTCCTACCATTGCATTGATTCGAGAGATAGAAGTATGGTTGTAACTGTACTCGTTGGTATCATAGTCGCCCGGGATCCAAAACGACTGGTGATCACCCGTCATCGCGAAACCGGTCAGCTCATCCCCGATTATAAAATGCATCAACCCCTTTTGTTCAGGAAACTCGTAGCGGAAAGCAATTCCATCATTGTAAGCCCTGAAAAAGATGTTAAGTAATATTCTATCCTTTGTATGGCTGGCTAATCTCAAAACCAGTTGCTTGTAATTGTCACGGATCAGTTTGGTTTCTCCCCATACCGGTTCCCAGCTTTTGTCTACAACAGTAGAATCGATGGATAAAATATCAAAAGATGTTACTTGCAAAGCAGGCTCTTTGAAACTGAATCCTAAAGAAGAAGGCGCAACTACCGTCTTCGTTTTATACGCAACTTCATAAGTTATGTTTCCTCCAATATCATTTTTGACTGTAAGGGACATGAGCTGATCGGGGGACTTGATGCTGACCCTACCCTGGGCGTTTGCGAATACAGCAGCGAATAAAAAAACCAGCAGGGTGAGTTTCCGTTTTTGCATACACCAGGTATTAATGGTTCATTTAAGCCAGGGCGACTCGAAATCCAGTTTCTTCAAGCCATTTTTTATTTCAGGACAACTCATAAATAGTTTCCATATCAAACCCGTCCGATAGTTTTCGATCATTATTATGATCGGTCCCTGGTCGATGGCGAGGTGAGATTTTGCATACCAGCCTTTGGTTTCATTGAAAGCGTCGGTAAATCCATAGTCACTCCATATCTTATCTCCCAGGTCGTTGTAAAAATGCTTCAGTGCTTTCATAGAATATTCAGGTGTATAGGGAAATGCAGACAATGCAGCGGAAGGCGTTATTGTGCCCTTATCATTGGTGGGTGAAAAAGCATCATAGCCATCGTTGTAAGTGTCGCTTGCCGTTAACCCCCAGCAATTTTCTCCATATCCTTTGAATTGCATTGGATTGTCAATGCAATAAGCCCTGTTGATCAAGGTATGATTTTGATTTTGCTCCCAGTAATTCGCATACCGGTCTTTTAATCCGTGAGGATCCAATCCAAGAAATGAATAATGTGAAAAAAATAACGGACCGCCATAATCATAACCTAAAGGCAACTGATACTTGTAATACGTTTTACCGTTCTTAAAATGCTCGCTTTCTGTCCATCCTTTGTGGTAAACATCGGCGCTCACGGGATATTTTTCAGCACTGGCAGCCAATATATATACAATCAGGCATTCATTAAACCCTCTAATAGGTAGATTCATCTGCCATGCATAATCAGGGCTCCAGTGCCAGTAGATCACATTTTCCCCTCCTTTTGTAAACCAACTCCATTCTACTGCATCCCACAAAGCCTGTATGCGGACGCGTAAACTATTTTCAGTTGCATTTTCAGCATTGAAGTATTGCCTGGCACAAAGCAATCCTTCAAACAAATAAGACGATTCAACGATATCCGCTGCGTTGTCTTTTTTACTGAAGGGAATTGTTTTTCCTGTTGCGCCATTCATCCAGTGAGGGAATACACCATGATACCGGTCTGATTTCTCAAGGAATTCAACCATCTTCAATAAGAACTTTGCAGCAGTGTCCCTGGTTATCCATTTTCTTTCAGTAGCCACAATTATACTCATCACGCCAAAGCCTGTGCCGCCGATCGTTACCGTTTCATTACCATAAGCTTCGGTGGTATTGCTTCTTTCCCTCGAGAGTCCGCTAACCGGGTGGGCGAAATCCCAGAAATAAGAAAAGGTTTGTTTTTGCACCAATTCCAGAAGGGCCGTATCGGAAAGGTTCAAGGGCCTGTTGGCCTTCTTTGCAGGGGCCTTTGTCTCCTGTCCGCACCCGGACGTAGACAGGTACAGCATTGAAACAAAGATTATAAAAATTTTCTTCATAATCATTTACAGGTATGGTGCTGTAAATCCGAGGTTAGTCATTCCCGTTATGACTTCAGGCGCGCCCGTAAAAAGCTGCCAGATGAGACCACTGCGGTAATTTTCTATCATGATAATGATCGGTCCTTGGTCGATGGCCAATGTTGAGTTGGCAAACCATGGATCGCTCAATTTGAACGCGTCATAAAATCCATATTCGCCCCAGAGTTTGTCTCCCAATTTATAATAAAAGAACTTAAGCGCATTCATGGATTCAGTTGGTGTGTAGGGCATGGAAGAGAGTGCCGCTGTAGGGCTGATCACACCCGGGTCATCGTTTGGTTCGTTGGCATTGTAACCATCCGGGATGTCGCTTGCAGTCAATCCCCAGCACAAGGCACTGTATCCAAACCAATTCAATGGATTGGCCTTGCAATACTCGTAGTTGATCAAAGTATGGTTGCGGGTTTGTTCTTCATAATCTGCGTAAGTGTCGTTGAGTCCATTGGGGTCGATCCCCGTAAAGGAATAATGTTCGAAGAAAAGTGGTCCCCCCCGCGAAGGGCCAAGGGGTAAGGTATAGCCATAATATGTAGCGTTGTTCACCATACTGCCGTTGCCGGCCCACCCGTTGGTATATACCGCTTGCGGAATGGCATGTGTACGGGAAGAGGCGGCCATCACATAAGTGATCAAGGCCTCATTCCATCCGCGTACCTGGGCATTGATGATGAAGCCCATATCAGGACTCCAATGCCAGTACAATTGGTTTTCGTTGTTCTTCCTGAACCAGTTCCAGTCTACCGCATCCCAAAGCTGGTTGATCTTTGTGCGCAAAGCGGTTTCGTCCGGATCGGCGGCGTTGTCGAAAAATTCGCGGGCGACGATCAACCCTTCCATCAAATATGAAGTTTCAACGATGTCGGCACCATTGTCCTGTGCACTGAAAGGCTGGGTAGCACCGGAAGCGCCATTTACCCAGTGGGCAAAAGCGCCGTGGTAAGTGCTGCAGTTGTTGATGAGGAAGTCAACAATTTTTGTAGTGCGTTGCAGTCCTTCTGCGCGGGTGATGAAATTGCGGGTAACCGCAACCGGTATGGCCATGATGCCAAAGCCCGTGCCACCTGTTGTTACGAGGTCACCAGAAGTATTTCTTTCCCTGGCCATCCCCGACACGGGATGCCCAAAATCCCAGAAGTATTTAAAAGTTTGTTGTTGTACAAGGGTAAGCAGGGCATTGTCGCTGATCACCGGGAATTTGTCGGTGGAATCGATCGAAGTGCCGAATAAAATATTGATGGGGGTATTCAGTTTAACATTGCTGGTTGATTTCAACTCTGGTGAGAGATACAGCACATACCGGGTGATGTTTTTCAAGGGTGCCCCGGGTGTCAATACAACGGTGCTGTCATTTCTTTCGTAAGCATAATTTACCGCCTGGGCTGTGAAACCATATTCAGACAATGTGATCCTTGATGGTACAGAAGTACGGTCAACGGGGGAAGAGAAATTTATTTTGATCACAGGATCTATGCTGATGTCAGATGGCGAAGGACTACCCGGCTTGTTATTTATAAACGAAGAGGTATAATTGAAATAGGCAGCAGGGTTGCTATTTTCCTTTTTGCAGGACAGGAGAAGCGTGAAACTTGCAACACAATAAAATAGAGTTCTGTTGAGCATATACCGGGGTTAAAAAAGAAGGGCAGCTGAAGTATAGAACCCGGCTGCCCTTTTTGAATAAATTGAATAGCGTCGACTATCTTCCGTCTGATTCAAGCTGGAATATTGAAGAAACTTCTGTTTCAGACAGCGCTGTTTTATAAACCCTGAATTCATCCATTTTTCCTGCAAATGTCGTTGCCCAAGGTTGTTGTGTACCACCGGCGTTCAATGGCGGAGTGGTAGTGAACTGGTGAGTTCCCAATGCAACAGCAGTAGAAGCTGGCAATTGGATCACACCCTGAATTGCTGCACCATTTACGTTGTTGATATCGCCTGGATCGTTGGCGTATTGAATGTAAGTACCTCCGCTAACGGGGCCATAAGGAACTTCCAATTTTCCTTGTTTCGCACCATCCACATAGCTGGTGAACCTTCCGGTTCCGCCATCATAAGTAAGTGCGATGTGCACCCAGGTATTCAATTTTCCAGGGATCCTTACGATCGGGCCCTGGTCTTGCCATACCACACCTGCGCGTTCGTTGTGCGTAAGCAATTTCAACCTCAATGTATCACCATCAGCATCGCTCCTGTTTTCAATGAAGAGGTTAACACCACCCCAGAAACCAGCAGCATTGGCGATTGTGAAAAGACCTTGAGCGCCGTATCCTTGAGTAGGCGCCGCTTGTGGCAGTTTCATGCTATCGGTATTCAACCAGAAAGCAATTGAATAACTTGTCAAAGCTGCACCAAGAGAAGAAGGAACAGCATATACAGCATATGCAGGAGTAGATGAAGATCCTTGCCATGCTTGTCCTTTTTTACCAGAAGCGAAAGTTACGCCGGTAGCGGTACCAATATTGTTGGTGCGAACTTCGGTCACACTATTCTCGAAACTCCATTTTGCAACCAGGTTGTTAGGAGAAACAGAGTCAGAATTCGTATAGCCGTTGATCGGTGGTACAACAGGTTCCGCAGAATCTTTTGAGCATGAACTTACGGCAACTGTCGCCACCAACAGAGCACCGGAAAAAAAATAACTAATTGCTTTTTTCATTTTTATTTGGTTTTTTTTAATATGAGACAATTTGTTTTACGAATGTATAACGAAAATAGTGTTTTCCAAACCGTTACCTCAAAACACATACCACATTACTGAAAATTTAATAATTAGGATTCTGTGTAAGGCGATGCCCGCTTAACGTGATCTGTTTTTCAGGGATCGGGAATAGTTCATTTTTACCATCTGTAAATTGTTTGCCCTGTGCCCTCAACACGGTTCCGGCATTCCCCTGGCGCACCAGGTCGAAGAAACGGTCGTCTTCCATGGCCAGTTCCACATGCCGTTCTTTCCATATTTTTTGCCGGAGACTCTCCTGGCTATTGGCATCCAAAGGCCCAAGGCCTGCCCGGTCGCGAATGTCGTTCAGGAAAGTTTTCGCTGTTGTGGTATCATTCAATTCATTGGCAGCTTCTGCCTTGATGAGGTAAATTTCACCCAACCGCAGGATCCGGCGGTTCTGGTCTCTGCCATATCCCCAACCACAGGGATTGGGCACACTGGACGGTACATATACTTTTTTATTATACATAGGGTTGGGGGCGATGTCCACAATGTAATCTCCTTCAACGGTGGTGGTGCTTCTCTTCAATATAGTGGCATCTTTACGAAGGTCTCCGGGTTCGAATGCACTTTCGAGACTGGCCGTAGGGATATTGAATCCCCAGCCAAACTGGTTGCGCACGGCCTGCACTTCAGAATACTGGCTATAGGTTCCGCAATCACTGCCAAAAGCATTGGACTGTACTTCGAAAATAGATTCAGGGCTGTTTTCACCGGAGATCCGGAAGATACCGTTGTAATCCGTTGCCAATGCATAAGGCATCGCCAATACCTGGTCGCAAAGGTCTGACACTTCCGTCCATTTGTGTTCATACATTTTCACTTTTGCAAGCAAACCCAGTGCAGCGCCCTTTGTTGCCCTGCCTATTTCTTCCGCAGGATAAGAAACCGGTAGTACCGCAGCGGCTTCATTGAGATCGGTTTCTATGAATGCATAAACTTCCACCAGGGGTGAACGGGCCGGGTTGAGCTCATCTGCAGTAAGCGGCACTTTTTTTACAATTGGCACTTCGCCGAAAGCCCTTACCAGGTTGAAATAATGCAGGGCCCTGATGAATTTCGCTTCGGCCAGCAACCGCGCCTTCAATGCCGCATCCATATTTATGTTTGGAATATTGTCAAGTGACTGGTTGCAGAGGTTGATCCCTGCATATTGACCCGTCCAATAATCATCAAAAAGGAATTGCGTTGAAGTAAATGTAAAATTGTCGATGTCATCAAGGAAGGAAGCATCACCAGGAACACTGCCCCTTTCTGCATCATCAGAAGTTATGCTTGTAACGGCCAGGTGTGCAAAACCGGCGACGAACCATTGGTTCAGGTGACCATAGGCAGAAGTGACTGCTTTTTTTGCATCGGCTTCATTGGCGAAGAATGTTTCGCTGGTTTGCTGACCAATGGGGTCTACATCCAAAAATCCTTTTTCGCAACCCGAAGACAGGATGGTTCCTGCAAACAAACAACCGGCAAAAAACTTATTCAATCCCGGGAATATGATATTTTTCATTTTTCAATTTTTAATTGTCAGAATGTAAGGTTTACACCAATATTATAGGTGGCAGACAGGGGGTAGACATTCAGGTCGATCCCTGATGTCATTGGAGTGCTGCCGCCGATCTCAGGCGTAAATCCTTTGTATTTAAAATAGGTGTACGGGTTTTGGGCATTCGCATAAAACCGCAGCTTTTCGATCTTCAACCTTTTGAGTAAGGACTTTCTAACGGTATAGCCTAACTGGATATTCCTTACGCGGACATAATCACCCGGTTCCACATACCAGCTGTTGGGATCCAGGTTGGCGCCGTTCAGGTAGGCCGATGGATAAGTGTTAGACGTTCCCGCACCATGCCAGCGGTTCTGGTAAAAATCTTCCGTATAATTTTCATTACCTATGCGTATACCCTTGGTGGCATTGTAAACATCTACACTAGCAACGCCCTGTATATCCAACTGCAAATCCCATTGCCTGAGGTTAAATCCCATGTTCAAACCGTAGGTCAGTTTGGGATTCGGGTTGCCCAGGATCACTTTGTCTTTGGCATCGATAAAACCGTCATTGTTCTGATCTTTGTAACGGAAATCGCCGGGCTTGGCAAATGGCTGCGCAGAACCGGTAACTTCAGCACTCGTTTGGAAAATGCCGTCTACCTCGTATCCATAATAAGAGCCGATCGGTTCCCCAACCCTTGCTACCGTTACCCTGTATCCGCCAACAGGTAATCCTCCACCATAGAGGTCAATGTTGCCACCCTCGACGCTCACTACTTTATTGATATTGGTAGAGAGATTCAAACCTACAGTATAACGAAGCTTCCTGCTTTCCGGGTCAATGACAGGTGAAGAATTCCAGTTCGCGGCCAATTCGAACCCTTTGTTGTTAAACGAAGCAAAGTTTCCAAGCACCGAAGTACTGGATGAACCAACGGTACCGAGTATTGGCAATTCAAACAAGCCATCTTTGGTGGTACGGTTGTAATAGTCGAGATCGATAGACAGCCTGTTGCCCATCAACACCATCTCAATGCCGATATCTGTTTCTTCCACCTTTTCCCAAAACAACGTTTTGGGTGGGAATATGGTATTGTTTGCACCATGCCATACTTCGCCATTGTTTCCGGCAAATACATAATTATAGGTTCCGCCGGAATCCACCCTCGCCACAGCCACGTTTGAAGGAATATTTGCATTGCCCAATTTGCCCCAACTTGCTTTTAGTTTCAGGACATTGAATGTCTTTTGATTTTCCATGAACTTTTCCTTGCTGATCACCCATCCCGCGCCTACAGAAGGGAAAAAGGCGCCACGGGAATAGGAAGGGAATTTTGAAGAAGCATCATGCCGTATGGTTGCTGTCAGCAGGTAACGGTCACTGTAAGCATAATTCACCCTGCCGAAATAGGACGCAAACCTCGGACGGCCACTGGCCGGGTCGATCACATGTCGAACTGAAGCCGGATCACCATTGGCGATCTCCAAAGAACTCTCCCCATTAAAAGGTACATCTGTCGCCGACCATTGGTTGATCACCGTTTTTTCTTCTGTAGCCGAATAACCAGCCAATACTTTGAAACGGTGCTTGTTGATCGTGCGGTCATAGGTCAATGTATTTTCCCATAACCATTTTCTTTCTGCTGTTGTATCACGGCTCAATGAACTCTTGTTTGAAAACTGGATTGTGGTGAGCGAATCTTTCCGTGTATATGACCTGGACTGGTAAGACCCATCTGTATAAGAGAAGCTGCTGCGGAAGGTAAAGTTCTTCACGAATTTATATTCTCCATATACCGTACCGATATAGGTCCTTCCCTTTGATTTTCTATTGAACCAATCCAATGATGCCATGGGATTGGGAAAGTTTCCAACGTTGTAATCGGCAGGATCACCATAGTAACCATTTGCTTTCTTTACGGCAAAGATGGATGGCGCAACATAAGCCTGGTAGAATATATCTCCCGGGATATCTGTTGAATGATAGTTATAATATATACCCTGTAACCCAAATTTCAGTTTGGTAGTTGGTTTGTAATCGAGTTGAACCTTGGCCGTTCCCTTATTGTAAACATTATCGTTTACGAGTCCCTGTTGGTTGAAGAAACCCGCGCTGGCATTGTAAGAAAGTTTCCTGACGCCACCCATTACACTTAACTGGTGGTTGTGTGAGAGAGCAGCGCCGCGAAGTATCTCGTCGTACCAATTGGTGGTAGGGTACTCCGAGACGGTTGGTGTACCCAGCTTTTCGTTGATCAACGTTGCATATTTTCTTGCGCTGGCCATTTTAACTTTATTGGTAACAATTTGCGCTCCGGCGAAAGCGGTATAATTGAACTTTGGTTTTCCTATATAGCCTTTCTTAGTTGTCACAAGTATTACGCCATTTGCCGCCCTTACTCCATAGATCGAAAGGCTGGATGCGTCTTTCAGGATGTCCATCGACTCTATATCGTTCGGGTTAAGGAAACTCAGGTCAGACACGATCGTACCATCTACAATATATAGTGGATTGGTATTGGAAATTGAGCCGACACCCCGGATCCGCACCTGGGGCGAAGCGCCCGGCTGGCCGTTATTGGTAATGCTCACACCAGCAACCTTGCCCTGAAGTGAGCTCACGGCATTTTGTGATGACTGTTTGCTGATCTCCGCTCCTTTCACTGAACTGACAGAACCGGTCACATCGATCTTTCTCTGTGTGCCATACCCGACCACGACCACCTGGTCCATTAATTTGGTAGAAGTCCTCATCACTACATTGATCACGGGGTTGCCGGCAACTGCAATTTCCTGTTCATCATAGCCTACAGAGGAGAATACCAATGTTCCATTGTCTGCCACGGTAATGATATAATCTCCTGTGGCGGATGTTGCTGTCCCCTGTCCGGTACCTTTGGCGGTAACTGATATTCCGGCAAGGGCTTCCCCCGAAGCATTGGTAACTTTTCCGGATACAGATATGCTTCCCTGGGCAGTAGCGGATGGCGAAAATCCGAGCAGGCAGATCACCATAATAATTGAACTGAATAAGCCGGCAATTACTGACCGGTTCGCTGATACTTTTCGCAGATAGTTTCTATTCATGAACTCATGGTTTGACGGTGATGAGGTTCACCCGGAAAGCAAGCGGTGCTCAACAGGTGAAATAAAATGACAAAATCCTTATAACCTTAGTTAATAGATCAAAGCAGTGAAGGTGTTCAGCTTTTCGTAGGATGGTTAAATTATTTAACAATTTAAGGAAAAAAAAGGTTCTGTTGGTTGATTTTGAGGCCAGTACCCCAATTATTTTCCGCCGGATTTTCCTTTTTCAAATCCTTGAATTTGATTACTTTTGCCACCTGTTATGAAAATAACAGGGCCTATAGCTCAGCCGGTTAGAGCATCTGACTCATAATCAGAGGGTCCCTGGTTCGAGCCCAGGTGGGCCCACTTAAAAAAAAGCCCGAAGATCCTTTCGGGCAATTTTTTTAAATATTCATTTAACCTTTCATTAACCGTGCACGCAATATTTTTGCCGCACAAGAACATTTATGAGAAAATTATTTGTTGTCCTGCTTGCCCTGATGACTGCCAGTACTTCCTATTCACAAGCGCCCACTACTCCCAAAAAGAAATATTTTTTATCTGACCAACCCGGCGACCACCTCATGTTTCAATTGAGTTCCGACAGGTGGCTGGGTGCCCCGGACAGTGTTGACAACGCCAGGAAATCATTATCGCGTGGAGGCAATATCTACCTCATGCTCAACAAGCCTTTCAAAAACAACCCGCAATTCAGCGTAGCCTTCGGTTTGGGTGTTGGAACAAGCAGCATACTCCTCGATAAAAGGAGTGTCGATATTGCCGGTACCACCCCGGTGTTGCAATTTGAAAACCTGGATACACTTCAACATTACAAAAAATACAAATTAGCCACGGCTTACCTGGAAATTCCACTGGAATTGCGTTTCACGGCCAACCCCATGAAGCCCAACAAAACCCTGAAGTTTGCAGTAGGTTTGAAAGGAGGCGTATTGCTGAATGCCAAGACAAAGGCTAAAAACCTCCTGGACAAAAACGACAATACCATCAATGATTATACTGAGAAAATAAGCAACAAGCGGTACTTCAATACCAGTCGACTTGTGGCTACCGCAAGAATTGGATATGGCTATTTCAGTCTTTTTGGAGCATACAACATCACATCCGTGTTCAAAGATGGGGTGGCTGCAGACATGAAGCTCCTGCAAGTAGGTTTGACGATAAGCGGCTTATAGAATTTTTTAATTGATATAGTTAATCCCGGCCGATATCGACCGGGATTTTTGTTTGCTGTATAGCAATAGGCTAATTTTGCAACTCAACACCGGATTCCTCATCATGAGCGACCCAATCAAACACGAATGTGGCCTGGCTTTCATTCGCCTCCGCAAACCATTTAGTTATTACCAGCAGAAATATGATTCAGTCCTGTACGGCCTCAACAAGTTGTACCTGTTGATGGAAAAGCAACACAACCGTGGCCAGGATGGTGCTGGGATCGCCGCACTAAAGTTGGATACCGAGCCTGGATATCCTTTTTTATACCGTTTACGCAGCAATGCCAGCCAACCCATTGCCGACCTGTTTGATAAGATCGCCAAAGAGATCGCTGAAGTGGAAAAATACCAGCCCGACATCAAACATCATCCCGGACTGATGAAGGGGCAACTGAATGTGATGGGTGAAGTATTGCTCGGTCACCTCCGCTACGGCACGCAAGGCCGCAACGATGTGGAATTCTGTCATCCGTTTATCAAGAAAAATATCATTCCTTCCCGCAACCTCGCGTTGGCTGGAAATTTCAACCTCGTCAATACCGAAGAACTCTTTGACCTTGTGAATATCGCGCCCGGAAATTTCCAGGTACAGAGTGACCTTGCCGCGATGATGGAAGTGGTCCATCATTTTTTGGTGAAGGCCGATGAAAAATCACAGGCGGAACTTGATGTGTTGAGTATCCTGAAAGAAGCGGTTCCCTTATTTGACGGTGGTTTTCATTTTGCAGGAATGGTGGGAACCGGCGATGCATTTGTGATGCGGGATGCGCATGGTATTCGTCCCTCTTATTATCACATCAATGAAGATGTGATCGTCGCGGCAAGTGAAAGAGCGGCGATCCGTACTGCTTTTAACCTGGAAGAAAATGAAGTACAGGAGCTGATGCCCGGCCAGGCATTGATCGTTAAAGCAGACGGCTCCTATTCACTCGAACAGATCATTGAGCCCAAAGAAAGAAAGGCCTGTAGTTTTGAACGGATCTATTTCAGCAGGGGTAGTGATGAGAAAATCTACCGTGAAAGGATCTCATTGGGACATAACCTCAGCGATGTAGTACTGAAGGCCATTGACTATGACCTTAAGAACACGATATTCTCTTTTATTCCCAACACGGCGGAAACAGCCTTTTATGGATTGATCAAGGGTGCAGAGGATTACCTCAATAAGATCAAAATCGAAAGGATATTGAGTTGGGGAAATGATTATGACGAGGAGAAACTTTCAGAGATGATCAACCGCAGGATCAGGATCGAGAAGATCGCGATCAAGGATGTCAAACTGCGTACATTCATTACCGAAGATTCCAGCCGCAATGAAATGGTGCAGCACGTTTATGACATCACCTATGGAACGGTAAGAAAAAACACAGATACTTTGGTGGTGATCGACGACAGCATTGTGAGGGGCACGACACTGAAAGAAAGCATCATTCGCATGCTGAGCAGGCTTCAACCCAAACGCATCATCATTGTTTCTTCAGCCCCACAGATACGGTACCCTGATTGCTATGGCATCGACATGAGCAAGATGGGGGATTTTGTCGCCTTCCGTGCGGCAGTGGCCTTGTTGAAAGAACGTGGAATGGAGTCATTGCTGTCTGACCTGCTCACTAAGTGCAAAGAAATGCAACGAAATAACCAGTTGCATACGGAAAACCTGGCCCGACAGGTATATAAACCTTTTACACTGGATGAGATCTCCAAAAAGATCGCCGAACTCATAACGCCGAAGGATATCCGCATCCCTGTAGATGTGATCTACCAGACGATAGAAACCCTGCATGAAGCTTGTCCCAACAACAAAGGTGACTGGTATTTTACCGGGAATTATCCCACACCCGGTGGCAACAGGGTATGCAACCGTGCCCTGATGAATTTTCTCGAAGGAAAGAATGTACGGGGATACTGATATTAAAACTTTAGGGTATGAAGACCATATACATCGTTCGCCATGCAAAAAGCAGTTGGGGAAACCTTACCCAGCCAGATTTTGACCGGCCATTGAATGACCGCGGCTTTAAAGATGCTCCTGAGATGGCAAAACGGTTGAAAAAGAAAGAGGCAAAGATCGACCTGTTTGTAAGCAGCCCGGCCAACAGGGCCAAAACCACCTGCGAATTCTTCTGCGAAACATTTGGGAAAAGCAAAAAAGACATTTTGTTTATTGACGAACTGTACCATGCCCCTGCCGCCACTTTTTATGCCGTGATCAGCGAACTGGAAGACGAATTCAAATCAGTGGCGATCTTCTCCCACAATCCAGGTATCACTGAATTTGTCAATTCTTTGGCACGCGGTGTTCAAATAGACAATATGCCTACCTGTGGTATTTTTGCTGTTGAGGCGCCAATAAAAAGCTGGGCCGAATTTGAAAAGGCAGAAAGAAAATTCCTCTTTGTCGATTATCCCAAAGCGTAAGCTCAAATCAGTTTCTCGTAATAAACGGCATTTGATTCCGGGTTGTGGTAATAAGCCGGGATCCTGGTGAAGCCGTTCTTTTCATAAAGCCGCATGGCCGGCAGCATGGTATCTAAGGTATCCAACCGGATTCGATGGTATCCCGCATCAGTTGCAAATTGGATAGCCCTCGACAACAATTCCTGCCCGACCCCCAAATGCCGGTTTCCGGGTTGTACATACATCCTTTTCAATTCCGCGATGCCCGGAGCGTGAAGTCGTATGGCAACACAGCCTATGTAGCTGTCGCTATCTTTACACAGGATGACCGTACCTCCCGGTGGCGCATACATGCTTTCCAGGTCGCCGAGCTCTTCCTTAAAATGCTGGAAGGAGAGGTCGATATTCAGCCATTCCGCATATTCCCGGAATAAATTGGCAGCAGCGACATATTCTGATGCTGTATCGGCAATTTTGTACTCAGGCATCGGCGCTGGTTTTGTTGACAAGATAAACACCGGCAAAAATCAATACCGCTGCGATGAGCTTATACCAATCCAATGATTCTCCAAGAAAAACAATCGCGATCACCGTAGCAAATACCGGTTGAGAATAAATATATGCCCCGGCAGTGGAGGCACCCAGCACCTTGAGTCCAAATGCATTGAAGATGTAAGCCAAAAATGTTCCCGCGATCACTACTATGGCCAGTATCGTCCAGGAGTGAAACGTAAATGTCTGCCAGGCGGTGTCGATAAATTCGTTCCAGCAAAAAGGCGCGACCAAAAAAACGCCGATCGAAAATATCATCCTGATCACCAACAGGGGCTCATACTTTTTCATCAGTGGTTTTACCAGGATAAAATAAGCAGTATAAGATACCGCATTGACCAGGATCAACAGGTCTCCCCAAAGCACATCATTGGCGGTTGAACCCTGGTCGCGGGCGGTGATCAATACGATCGCGCCGGAAACGCCCAATAACAGTCCAACCATTTTCCTCTTCGTAAGCCTTTCCTTCAGGATCCAGGCTGCAAAAAAAGTGATGAGGATGGGCGTAGCGAGCATTAACAACGTAGCATGAATAGAATATGTCAGCGATAGCCCCTTTACAAACAACAGTTGATTGATCGCTATCCCGGTGAGTGCGCACAATGCAAAGCGCGGAAGGTCGGTTTTATCGATCGCTATTTTCACCGGTTTAAAAAGATAGACCACCCAAAGTAATATGGCGGTTACCGAAATGCGGATGAAGTTCAATCCGAATGGCTTTACAAAACCATTACCGATAAGGTATTTGATCGCCGTGTAGTTGATCGCAAAAAATATATTGGTGCCCAGTAAGGCCAGGTGTGCTGATGTTCTGTTGTAACCTGCAGGCGAATTCATCCGTACAAATATCGCGTGTTGTCAATAAAAAAACCGTCTTTAGAAAAAGACGGTGTATACTTAATTAAAACTAACCCAAAAAAACTCAATGTTGTGGCAACAACTGGCCGACATTTATCCTGCTAGTTGCCTTGCATCTCTTTTATCTTCTCACGGATCTTTGTTTCTATTTCAGTGGCCAGCGCAGGGTTGTCTGTCAACAATTGCTTGACAGAATCGCGGCCTTGTCCCAGTTTATCGCTGTTGTAACTGAACCAGCTTCCGCTTTTCTGAACGATTCCCAGTTCTACGCCCATGTCGATGATCTCGCCCACTTTGGAAATGCCTTCGCCATAAATGATGTCAAATTCAGCCTGGCGGAAAGGTGGCGCCACTTTATTCTTGACCACTTTCACTTTGATATGGTTGCCTATTGCTTCGTCTCCATCCTTTATCTGGGTCATCCTGCGGATATCCAGCCTTACAGATGCATAGAACTTCAGCGCGTTTCCTCCTGTTGTTGTTTCGGGATTGCCAAACATGACGCCGATCTTTTCCCTGAGCTGGTTGATGAAAATGCAGCAGCTGTTTGTTTTGGAAATGGTAGCCGTTAGTTTCCGCAATGCCTGGCTCATCAGCCTGGCGTGCAGGCCCATCTTGCTGTCGCCCATTTCTCCTTCCAGTTCGCCCTTCGGAACCAATGCAGCAACGGAATCGATGACCACGACATCCAATGCGCCGGAAAGAATGAGCCTGTCTGCGATCTCCAATGCCTGTTCACCATAATCCGGTTGAGAGATAAGCAGGTTGTCTATATCTACGCCGAGCTTTTGTGCATAGGCGCTGTCAAATGCGTGTTCAGCATCAATGAATGCGCAGATGCCTCCTTTCTTTTGGGCTTCCGCGATAACATGGATCGCCAGCGTGGTCTTTCCTGAAGATTCAGGACCATAAATTTCAATGACCCGGCCTTTTGGCAATCCTCCGATCCCCAAAGCTACATCGAGGCCGATGGAGCCTGTCGAGATCACACCCTGTTCGATGTGCGTTTTTTCATTCATCATCATAACCGATCCCTTGCCAAAATCTTTGTCGATTTTGTCGATCGTTAGTTTCAGGGCTTTTAATTTTTCTACGTTGCTCATGTGTTTCTGTTTTAATTGGTGTATCTGAATTGGCTTGTAAATGTATGAGTGGAAACAAAGCTAAGGTTTTTATTTTATTCACACTAATATTTTTAGTATTTTTTTACTAATATTTTTTGCTTCGCGGCCAGCCCGCTCCCAGCAAGGCTTTCAGGAGATCGAATTGCGAAAATAAACCGGGAAAAAGAAACAGAAAAGAGCCGGTCGCTCATCTCCGGGCAGAAAATAGCCGGGTATTTAAAAGAAAAAACCCATTCCGAAGAATCGGAACGGGTGAGTGTTCAAGCATGAGAAAAATTATTTTAACCTGTGGGCCGCTTGCCCTGCCAGGGCTGGTTTCTACTACAAATAGAATAGAATTTTACGACTTTTTCAATACCCCAAAGTGGTAGTTTTTAGTTAGGTTTGCCAGCAAAACTGGCTTTTTTTGGGGGATATTTTCTCCGCTGATCGCCAATTGCCTTTTTTCAATTAAAAACCTATACGCGTGAAACTTTTAGCCGGGCTCATGGCCAGCATTTTTATATTCTGTTCCTGCCAGAAAGAGGTCGATTTCGAGGGAAATAATGTAGTGGTCACCCCCACTTCAGGGAAGATCCTCCTCTACGTAGAAGACGCCAGCAATACTCCCCTGGCCAGTATAGACAGCTTCGATGTTACGTACGATGCCTCCGATCGGGTCACCAGCCTCGTTTCAAGGAACTCCGGTTCCCGCATACTTTATGATTACAGTGCCGGGTCAAGTTATATCCATGATATCATGGATGGTAGCACGCTAAATATTAGGGAAATCAATTATATCAACAGCAGTCTTCAACTTGTAGACAGTACACTGCAATACAACGAGGTCTTTGATTCTTCCACATCAAAAATGAACTATAATGCAGCCAACGAGCTGACCGAATTGAAGTTTTATGATTACAGCTACCTGACGGGTGCCGAGCTTACAGGTAGGGATGTATATGCCTATGATGGCGCGGGCAATGCCACAACCTATACGAACTATGATGGTTCAGGAAATGTTTCCAGTACCACTACCGTTATATATACATCAAACAATGCGGTGAAATTATCTATCTATCCGCCTTACTATCCATCGCTCTATAAAAAACTGCCACAGTCTGAGACTACCGTGGATGCAGCAACCAGTTCCAGCATAACGATAAACTATACTTATACATTCGATGCTTCCAACCGGCTCAGCGTTGAAGTACTTAGCTATGGAGGATTGGGCTTTTCAGTTACCAGGAAATATATTTATGAATAATATTCATACACCGATAAATAAAAAGGCTCATCTTAATGATGGGCCTTTTTTAGTGTTGTTATCGACTGTTATTTTATTATTGTCTTCACCACCGCTTCGTTCACTTTTACCGGGTATTTCTTTTTGAGTTCCTCCAGCCATTTCTTTTCCAATACCACCTGGTAGTCATTGATCACCATTCCCCTTGCATCTTCAAAACTTCTTTGTTGTCCTGCCGGGTAAAAATGGAAAAACCGCATGAATGTAGCCGTTCCATCAGGATTCTTCGTAACGGCGGAATAAGAGCCGGGCGCCGCATCTGCCGGGGCACTGATCTGCGCCAGTTCAAAGCGGCCGCTGTCTGCCTGCAATTCTCCTTGTTTGGCTTCCACCAATTCCTTCCAGCCCTTCCCGGCTTTGATGCTATCCATCGCTGCCTGCGCATCTTTTTCAGTTACGCTGTTTACGATCAGGGCATCCGCGCTCGCCGACCACTGGTAATTTTCTTTGTGGGCATTGTAATAATTCAACAAACCAACACTGTCGCTTGCGGCCTGTGACCAGACCTTTTTTTCCATCACTTCAAACAACATATTTCCTTCCTTGAATTCCTGGAGTTGGTATTTGAATTCAGGATTGTATTCTTCCAAATGTTTGCGGTAGTAATCCAGCGCGGCGACAGTTTTGTATTTTTCCCAGAGTTCTGCATTGGTCTCGCCTTTGTAGATATCTCCGTTTGTTTTATAATCTCTCACATAGTTCAGCCAATCGATCCCTTTCGCAGACCCTTTTGAAAAATTGATGATGACTTTTTCGCTGATAGGAAGTTTGGATGCGATCTCGCCCATGGGATCTGCCATCAGCGTATCGGCAAAACGGAACAAGTCTTCCTGTTTAACACTGGTGACCGGCTTAAACCCGATCTTCGCCAGGATCTCTTTGGCGAATTTTTCTTTCGTCCCCTTGATGCGGTCATCCTGCATGAGTTTTTGCTTCAACTCATATTGGTAACTTGCGTCTTCTTTATCAGCCGGCGTTTCGGTATGCGCCAGTCTCTTTACAATATGCACCCCGAAAGCCGTTGAAAATGGTTTGGAAATATCACCATCCTTCGCGAGTTTCATCACTTCACCCTCAAAAGAGTTGTCATATTTCCCTGCGCCGAATTCAGGCATCTCGCCACCGGTGAGGTAAGTGAGTTTGTCTTCGCTGTATTCACCGGCTAGTTTTGCAAAATCTTCTCCTTTTTGCAAAAGCATATATACCGAGTCTGCACGTTTTTGTGCTGCCAGCTTCGCGGCTTCATCCGCATCGGCGGGATAAGAAAAAAGTATCTGTGCCACCCGCCATTTACCGGTACTCTTTCTTTTGTCCACCAGTTTAAAAATATGCCAGCCCCTTTTTGCACGGTATGGCTTCGAGATTTCTCCGTTCTTCAGGGAATAAATGATGTTCTCGTATTGATAAGGAATAGAGAATACCGTTACAAATCCCATATCGGTATACTTTACTCCGGCTGAATTAGCGACAGTCTCATAGGCAGTGCTGCCGTTTTTGAGCCGGTCATAGGCCGTTTGTATCGCGTTGTAGGCATTGAGTGTATCAGCAGGTAACGCTGTCGCGTCAACGCCAATGGAGAAATGCAAAACATGAAGGTCTGACTGCCCTCGTTGAAAAGCTTCGTCCATCAGGGCATTTACTGCTTTCTCATCATTCAGGTAATTGTCTTCGATCTGCCGGCGAAAATTGTCGAGGTCGGCTTTGAGTTGCGCGGAGGTGTCGACGCGCAGCAATTCAGCGGCTTTCACTTTCATCTTGAAGTTGCTGTACAAATCGATATAATCGCGAATGGATTTCTCTTTATCGGTAACGGGTGTCTTGTTCTTATTGTAGGCCCTCAGGAATTCATCTTTGCCAACAGAGTAGTTGCCATAGGTAAGCAATGTTTGCGTATTTCCATGAATGGTGGCCAATGCCATCACCACGAACAAGCAGAGTTTTTTCATCGGGAATATTTTCATTAAGCGTTAGTTCTTTTTTGCGGTCCATTTGGTCTCGAGCACTTCATTCAGTTGCTTCCAACCCAGCTTTTTGCCGATGATCCGCTTGTCTTTGTCAAGCAGGAACAGGGTAGGCGTTTGCGTTACATCAAAAAGCTGGCGGTAACTGGGGAGCTGCGCATCTGAAACGGCTTTTTCCATTTCCTTGGTTTGATATACGTTTGTCCATTCCCCGATGTTGTGCTCCTTAATGTAGTTCACCCATTCTTTCTTTTTGTCTTCTGTCAATACCGAATAAATTCTTACCCCGTGGGCTTTCCAGGAGGCACGATAGATCGAATCGATATGGGGAATTTCTTCTTTGCAATGCCCGCAGGTAGGATCCCAGAATATTACCAGCGTATAATCAGCTTTCAGGTCATACAGGGAAGTAGGTTTGCCGGTAGAATCAACCATTTCCAGGTTGGCGGCTTTTTCCCCAACCAGGTTGCTCATCACCATGTAAGCCCTGCGCCTGATGGTCTCCATTTGTTTTTCATTGAGCCAGTTGGTGAGGCCGGGGTTGTGGTATTTTTCAAACAAGTGTACCAGGATCTTATCCTGGCCCATGTACTTTGGATTGAGGTATTCATCCGTCAGCCAGTTCAGCATGAATTTATACATCTCCGGCGCAGTACGGGCCAGCAGCAATTTGTAATCAAAATCTTTGATGATGCTGTCGGGAGCCTGTGGCAACACCTCCCTGTAATAGCGTTCGAATTTTGGCATGAAGAAAGGCGTGCGCACAATGCGCTCATCCATGAACGTTATGCCATCCCAGTAATGGGCGCGGTAGTAATTGTAGTTGTCGATACTGTCCTGGCGGGTGACCGGTTTTTTATTGGGCAATTCCGGCTCCTTCATCGCATTGAACAAAGCCGCCATCATGGATTCTGGGTTGTTCTTCACAATGTTCATGCGGTATTCATTCACCTCGGTGTTCACCTTTGCATAATTCTGTTCGTGCAAAAGGGAGTCCTGTTTGTTTTGCGCGCTGCTGAAAGCGGTACGTTCCCTCATCATTTCAGCGCCTTTTACCGAAATGTATTTCTGGTATTCTTTGAACAATTGATTCGCCTTTGACCCGATCACTTCCATATCGGCCAGTTTGGTGGTATCGGCAAGTATGCTGATGACCTGGTCCTTTTCTACCAGGAAATCCGCGGAAAATCTTTTCCCGGGAAATACGATCGAGTAGATGCCCGGCGGCATGTTCTTTTCTCCCTTGAAAACCGCGATGCCATTATTGCTGACGGCTGCCGAATCCTGGATGTTAAGATTTTTCCCCATATGATAGGTCAGGTAGGCAATGCCGGAAGTATAGCTCGGCGTTTTAAGGGTGACCGTAAAACCTTCGCTTTTAAGCGTTTTGGGAGGTGTGGCCTGTCCAAGGGTGGAGGCGGAAGCAAGTGTAAAAATGAAAAAGGAAAATAGAATTCTCTTCATAGTCGTAAAAAGTAGACAAATGTATTCAAAATCCTTCGTCGCTATATACTAAAACGGCTGAAATTACAAATCGTTAACAAAATGATTTCCTGATTTTAAGGCTAATTTTGGGGCGTGAGAAAAAAGCAAAAAAGGGTTCTCCTGGAAAACCTCCCCATCACAGATTATGCGGCAGAAGGCAAGGCCATTGGCCGGGTGGAAGGAAAGGTCATTTTCGTAAGCGGGGCCGTTCCGGGCGATACCGCAGATGTACGGTTGGGAAAAAACAAAAAAGACTGGGCCGAAGGGAAGGCCATCCGCATCGTTGAACCCGCGCCCGACAGGCTCCTGCCTTTTTGCCGGCATTTCGGGGTTTGCGGGGGATGCAAATGGCAGATGCTTCCTTATGAAAAACAATTGCAATACAAACAACAGGAAGCGGAGCAAAACCTGCGCCGCATAGGCAGGCTTGACCTTCCTCCCATGCTGCCCATTTTAGGATCTGCCCAAACGATCTATTACCGCAACAAACTCGAATTTACTTTCAGCAACAAACGCTACCTCACAGAAGAAGAGATCAGCCATCACGCAGACATTACCCAACAGGAAGCACTCGGTTACCATGCACCCGGCGTATTCGATAAAGTGATCGATATCAAAGAATGCTTTTTGATGGACGATGTCAACAACAAGATCCGCAATACGGTGCGTGATTTTGCCAAAGAGAACGGATTTAGCTTTTACGATATCAAGGCCCATACCGGATGGCTGCGCAACATCATCATCCGGTATTGTACCACCGGTGAATTGATGGTGAATATCTGCATCAATTACGAAGACGAGTTCAACAGGATACGCCTGCTCGATCATCTCCTGGCAGCTGTTCCCTCTATCACCACATTATTGTACACGGTCAATCCAAAATGGAATGACAGCATCTATGACCTTTCCCCGCAGGTATATCACGGTAAGGGATACGTGACGGAAAAGTTACGGACAGCCATACCCGGAGAAGAATATGAGTTCATCATCAGCCCGAAATCATTTTTCCAGACCAACACGCTGCAGGCGGAACAACTATACAGGGTAGCCGCGGAATTCGCAGGATTGACCGGTAAAGAAACTGTTTATGACCTTTATTGCGGGACAGGAAGCATTGGAATTTTCCTGAGCCGGCATGCCAAAAAGATCATTGGCGTGGAAGCCATTGAAGAGGCTATTGAAGATGCGAAGAAGAACGCCGCGCTGAATAAGATCGACCATGCGCATTTTTTCGCAGGGGATGTGATCAAAGTTTGCAACGATGCTTTTTTCCAGGAACACGGCAAACCCGATGTGGTGATCACCGATCCGCCGCGGGCGGGCATGCATGAAAAACTGGTGATGAAGTTGCTCGAAATGGAAGCGCCTAAGATCGTTTATGTAAGTTGCAACACCGCCACGCAGGCAAGGGACATCAGCCTGCTGTCTGAAAAATACAACATTGAAAAAGTGCGGCCTGTAGACATGTTCCCGCATACCCACCACATCGAGAGTGTGGCCCTGCTCTCACTCAGATCAAACGCCTAACTTTGCAGCATGAATTATGGAAATAACTTTCAGCGAACCAGTCCCATCGTATTCAACCTCATCATCATCAATGCCCTGGTTTTTTTTGCACAACTGGCTTTTGGCGGAATGTCTGACCTGAACAGGGTGAACGACCTCTTTGCGCTGCATCATTATAAATCGGAAGAATTCAGGCCTTACCAGTTGGTAACGCATATGTTCATGCATGGTGGATTCTTCCACCTTTTTTTCAATATGCTTGGCCTGTGGATGTTTGGGAGCATCATTGAGCGGCTTTGGGGCCCGAAGCGTTTCCTGACTTTTTATTTGATCTGCGGGCTGGTGGCCGGGCTGGCACAAATGGCCAATTACGCATATGATTTTCGTACCATAGATGGCATGTCGCTCAGTCCTGAACTTTTCAATGCCTACCAGAACGCGATGCGCATGAACTGCACCGTGGGCGCATCGGGGGCGATCATGGGTGTTTTGGCCGCCTATGGATACCTGTTCCCCAATACTCAATTGTTTATCATGCCCATTCCTTTCCCGATAAAAGCGAAATGGGCGATACTCGGGATCATTGCTTTGGATGTATTTGGTGGGGTATCAAAGACTGCCAATGACAATATTGCGCATTTTGCCCACGTGGGCGGTGCGGTGGCGGGTTTTTTGCTCGTATATTATTGGAATAAAACCAAGAAACAAACGTTTTATTAATAGCACACTTAACAACTTGTTGTTGTTTTGAATAGTAATTTTACAGGCAGCTAAACTATGGGCGAAGCAGACAGATACCAGGATTACCGGAAACTGAAAAAAAGGAAGTTTTTACTCGGGCAGGATAACAATGCGCTGATGGCGCTCTTTGTCCTGAACGTGATCTTTTTCCTTATCCTGCTCACCCTCCAGGTCGGTTATTCTTTTTATGAACAGCCCCTTTCGCTCTATTATTCTGAAGTTGTCCGATGGTTTGAATTGCCTGCTGGTCTTAGCAAATTGAGTGAAAGGCCCTGGACCATTTTTACTTATATGTTCAGTGATGTTGGCGGAAGCCTGCTCCGTATCCTGAGCAATATGTTGTGGTTGTGGGCATTTGGTTATATCCTGCAGGAAACCGCGGGCAATGACAAACTGATCCCTGTGTATATCTATGGTGGATTGGCGGGAGCGGTGATGTTCATCGCCGTCAACAACCTGCTTCCTTCCTTAAATGGCAATGTTTACAATGCCGGATTGCTTGGCGCCAATTCTTCAACGATGGCGGTGGCGATGGCAGCCACTACACTGATGCCCGGTTACCGCTTTTTTACACAATTGCGCGGAGGGATACCGATCTGGGTATTGATGGCTGCTTATCTTTTCATCGACCTGGCTGGTGTGGCTACAGCAAGTTCAGCTTACAGCCTTGCTCACCTGGGTGGCGCATTGGCCGGCTTCGTTTTCATCCAGCTATTGCGCAGGGGAAGGGATGGCAGTGTATGGATGAACAAATTGTATTTCTGGTTCATCAACCTCTTCACGCCCGCTAAAACACCGGGGAGTAAATCCATAAAAGAAAAGATCTTTTACAATACCGGCAACCGCAACCCTTACAACAAAACTTCTATCATCACGCAGCAACGCATAGACGAAATTTTGGATAAGATCAACCTGAAAGGATACAATCATTTGACGGAAGAAGAAAAACAGATCCTCAAAAAAGCAGCGGAAGAAGACAGCCTCTAGTTTTTGATTATTGCTTACCTCGTACTATTGTAGTATTTTTATCCATCCCTCTGATCACTTTTATTGACAACGATTCAAATTGAACACATATGAATAAATTCATATTCTCCCTGATATTGTTTGCTGCAACAATTATGGCCTGTAACGAGAAGCTACCTGACCACGACAATTCCATCGTACCGGCAGGTACCGAAAATAAAACCAGTGTTGCCATTCCTGGAGTAGCCATCGACAGCACAGCCATGGCCCAACAACGCGTTGTGCTCAATTCACCAACAAGTGCGGGAGCCGTCGCGAGTTCAGTGATCAGCAATCCAACTACTACGGCGGTGGGAAAGAACCCCCCTCATGGCCAGCCCGGTCACCGCTGTGACATCGAAGTTGGTGCACCTTTAAATTCTCCGGCTACCAAACCGGCAACACAAACGATCACACAGTCAGCAACACCAACTGTGACCACAACTACTGCCACTCCTGCCAGCAATGTAAAAACAGCGGCCGGTATGAACCCGCCGCATGGGCAGCCAGGGCACCGTTGTGATATTGCAGTTGGCGCCCCGTTGAATTCAAAACCAACCAAACCGGCAACGCAAACGGTAACGACTACTACCACACCGGTCACTCAACCAACACAAACAGTTACGCCAACCAATACCATTACCAATGAGAAAACGCCGGTGACAATAGAACCCGTAAAAGCACCTGAAACAACGGAGACTAAAAAAGACAAATAGTACCGGGTAAAGATCACTGGTACCACTCAACGACCAGCATGCCAAAAAATTTTCTGCGAAAAGCCACCAAGACCACGCTCGTGGTTTGTAATGCGGCAATTGCATTTTTTATGCTGGTCGGTTGTTATGGCAGTTTCCTCAACCAAAAGACTTTCTGGTTTACCGGTCTTTTTACACTGGCGACTCTTTATTTTCTTTTGCTGCTGGTTGGCTTTCTCATTTTCTGGCTTTTTGTAAAACCAAGGTTGATCTTCATCTCTCTTTTGACGATTGCCATTTGCTGGGGCCCGCTGCGGCAGGCGATCCGGTTCAGGGTCAGGAATGATTTTTCAGTAACCAAAAACCCAGCTGCTCTAAGGGTGATGAGCTGGAACGTTTCACACTTCGATATCCTGGAACACAAAACCCATCCTGAAAAAAAATGGGAAATGGTAGACTTGGTCAGCGGAATTCATCCCGATGTTGCCTGCTTCCAGGAAATGGTTGCCAGCGACAGCGCGCCAAAGGCCATCAACAAACTCACTGATTTTCTTTCGAAGTTTGAAATGGATCAATACCATTATTCCTACAACCCCAAACTGGATTTTGATTCGAAACACCGCTTTGGGATCATCATTTTCAGCAAATACCCGATCATCAACAAGCAAACGGTCGGTTATTCTCCCTATGATTACAATTCCATTTTCCAGTACGTAGACATTGTAAAGGAGAAGGATACTTTCCGCGTATTCAACATTCACCTGCAATCCCTGAAATTTACACAGGACAACCGCAAATACATTGATGACCCTTCACTGGAGGGCGAGGCCGACATTGAAAAATCCCGGAGTGTATTGGCTAAGTTCAGGATTGGTTTTTCCAAACGGGTCACCCAGAGCAACCGCATCCGGGAAGAAATAGAAAAAAGTCCTTACCCCGTTGTGGTTTGCGGGGATTTCAATGATGTCCCTAACAGTTATGCCTACCGTACGATCGGCAAAGACCTGCAGAATGCTTTTACAGAAAAGGGCGCCGGTATCGGCAGTACATTTGACGGGATATCGGCCACGCTCCGGATCGACAATATCTTTGCCGACGAAAAATTTACCGTTCTCCAGTTCGGCCGGATAAAAAAGAAGCTCAGCGACCACTTCCCCATCATCGCCGACCTTTCTTTAGTAAATAAGGAATGAGAAATAGAAAGGCTTGAGTTTTCTTCCTTATTTCTTATTTATCGGCTATCTTGCAGCAAGTGCGTCTCAAAACAACTACATATTATTTTAGCTCCTGCTGTTGCCCTTGCGGCATGCTTTAATATCTTTGTGCCCGGCGGGCACTTTCTCAACCATAATTTTCAAACTTTTCGAGGGAACAGCCCGAACGCAAAGCACGCTGTTTGCCGGCCAGTTCAGCAGCATAAACATTCATCCATGGCATTAAAGATCTATAACTCATACAGCAGGCAAAAAGAAGAATTTGCATCGATCACCCCGGGGCATGTGGGCATGTATGTGTGCGGACCAACCGTGAGCGGTGAAAGCCACCTGGGCCATGCCCGTCCCTACATAACTTTTGATGTGGTGTATCGCTATTTACAATACAAGGGATTTAAAGTAAGGTATGTCCGCAACATCACCGATGCCGGGCACTTTGAAGAAGAAGGACGTGAAGCGGAAGATAAGGTGAGCAAGAAAGCCCAGTTGGAAAAACTGGAGCCCATGGAACTGGTGCAGAAATACACCAACCTCTATCATTGGGCCATGAAGCAGTTCAATTGCATCGAGCCCAGTATCGAACCCACGGCCACAGGTCATATCGTTGAACAGATCAACATGATCGAACAGATCATCGCTGCAGGTTATGGCTATGAAAAGAATGGTTCCGTTTATTTTGATGTAAAAAAATATGCCGAATCACACGACTATGGCAAGTTGAGCGGAAGGGTGATTGAAGACCTTTTGGAAACCACCCGTGATCTTGACGGACAGGAAGAAAAGCGCGACCGGGCCGATTTTGCTTTGTGGAAAGCCGCGCCGCCTGAGCACATCATGCGTTGGAAAAGCCCATGGGGCGAAGGTTTCCCCGGCTGGCACATTGAGTGCTCGGCAATGGCCACCAAGTACCTGGGTTCAAGGTTCGACATCCATGGTGGTGGTATGGACCTGCAGTTCCCGCATCATGAAAGCGAGATCGCGCAAAGCACGATTTGCAACCACGAGGCGCCGGTAAAATACTGGATGCACAACAATATGATCACCATCAATGGGAGGAAGATGGGCAAGAGCTACAACAATGTGATCAAGCTCACTGAATTGTTCAGTGGCGAACATCCCTTGCTGACACAGGCTTTCAACCCGATGACGATCCGCTTTTTCATACTCCAAAGCCATTACCGCAGCACGCTTGACTTCAGCAACGAGGCCTTGCAGGCCAGTGAGAAAGCTTTTAAACGTTTGTGGGAAGCTTATGAAGTACTTAAAAAACTGACGACAGACAACAGGCCACAGACATCAGCGAGTGAAACTGAAAAGAATGTATTGGCATGGTTGAATGAAATGGAAGAATTTATGGACGATGATTTCAGCAGCCCGAAAGTGTTGGCCAATATGTTCGAGATCGCGCCGATCATCAATTCTTTAAAGGATGGATTGTTGCCGGCAGATTCGATCAGCGGCAAAACGCTGGAGTTGATGAAAACAAATTTTAAACTATTCCTCGAGGATATTTTTGGATTGCAAAGCATCGATGGCAGCAACAACGAATTGTTGAAAACGGTGATGGACCTGCTGATCGATATCCGGAAAGAAGCCAAGGCCAAAAAAGATTTCGTGACCTCCGACAAGATCAGGGTACAACTAACGGAAATGGGTATCCTGTTGAAGGACGAAAAAGATGGGAATACGAGTTGGGGGGTTGCGTAATTAAGTCAAAAGTAAAAATTCAAAAGTCAAAAATGAATTCAACAGAAGGTTTTTGACTTTTTACATATTATGATAGTTGAATTTCTCCATGCAGCACTTACAGCACCTTTCTAAAGACAAAAGACTTTTCAAGATCATAGCCCTACAGGAGCCCTATATCATTTCAGGAAAAGAAAACGTCTATCTCTACCTCTGCGCTTCGATCATGAGCCAGCAATTGAATACAAAGGTGGCAGATGTCATTCACCAGCGGTTCCTAGCATTGTATGGGGAGAAAAAGCCTACTGCTAAACAGGTTGCAGATACGCCTTTCGATACCCTCCGTGCGATCGGTTTGTCCAATGCCAAGGTGAATTATATCCACAACGTCTGCAATTTTTTCATTGAACACAAGCTCACCGATGCCAGGCTGCAGAAAATGAGTGACGACGAATTGATAGCATTCCTCACCCAGATAAAAGGGGTCGGTCGCTGGACGGTAGAAATGATCCTGATGTTCGCCCTTGAAAGAGAAGATGTATTTGCAGTGGATGACCTGGGCATTCAACAAGCCATGACGAAGATCTACAAGCTTGACGCTTCCGATAAAAAAGGGATGAAAGAAAAGATGGTAAAGATCGCTGCGAAATGGAGCCCTTACCGCAGTTATGCTTGTAAGTATTTGTGGGGATGGAAGGATAATAAATGAGAAATGTAGAATGTAAAATATAAAATGTAAAAGGGTATGGTTATCTTTCTGTATTCAACATTCATTTTAATGTGATGGAAAGTTGGGAAATGAACAATGTAGAATGTAAAATATAAAATGTAAACGGGTTTAATTTACATTCTACATTTTACATTCTCTATTCTACATTCACTTCACCGTACCTTTAATCGTCAACACCTTCACCACTTCTCCTCCTGCTGATTTAACAGTAATTGCTTTTGAAAAGCTTCCCATGGTTACAGCATTGAAGGTTACTTTAATATTTGCTGACTTTCCCGGAGCAATGGGTTCCTTTGGAAAAATGGGAACGGTACAACCGCAGGAAGGAACTACTTCGCTTATAAGGAATACTTCATTCCCCGCGTTGGTAAAACTGAACTCCACGGAAACAGGTTTGCCCTGTGCGATCTCGCCAAAATCATGGGTATCTTTTTTCCATTCAATTTTATCGGCACCAACAGCATGGATTGAAATGCAGTGAATGGGAAATCCCGAGTTTGCTAAGAGAGTGCCTGTTGCCATTGTACAGGCAGCAAAGGCTGTCAACATAAAAACTTTACACTTGTTCATAAAAATGATTTTAAGATTAGGAAATGTTTGCAGCTGCGAAATATCAACGTGAAAATAAACAGCCCATTGCGCGGTCGCTGTTAAGCAGTTTCAAAGATTTGTCAATGATATGTTAAGGAGGGGAACTCCGCCGTTTTTGTAATATTATTGTACCGTGAAATATACCAACATCCGGATCGTGGTGCTTATCGGCATTATCGCCTTTATCGGCATCATCGCCATACAGGTATATTGGCTTCGGCAGGCATTTGACCTGGAAGAAAAAAAATTCAGCCAGAACATACAGGTGTCTTTGCTCGAAGTGGCCAACGAGATCGACGCTTACTACGGTTACAAAACACCCCTGATCAACCCTGTAAAAAAAGTTTCAGAAGATTATTATGTTGTAAACATCCACAACGACTTTGAAGCCAAGTTGCTGGAGTTGTACCTCATCAATGTTTTTGAGAAGAAGGGCATCACCACTGATTTCGAATACGCCATTTATGACTGTGAGACAGACAAAATGATGTACGGGAGTTATGTGAACATGAACAAGACCGACAAACAAAAACCCACGGCGCATTTTCCGAAAGTAAAAAACCTCATTTATTATTTTGCCGTCAGGTTCCCCAATAAGGCCACCTATTTTTTTACCAGCTTAAACCTTTGGGTCATCCTGGGTGGTGTCATGATCATTGCGCTGGTGATCTACCTCTATGCCATCTACGTGATCATGCAGCAAAAAAGATATGCAGAGCTGCAGCGGGATTTCATCAACAACATGACGCATGAATTCAAAACGCCGCTCACGTCGATATTGATCGCCTCGAACTACATGGCAAAACATGAACAGATCAGTTCAGATCCAAAGCTTGAGAAATATGCCCAGATCGTGATCGAGCAGAGCCAGAAACTGAACAGCCATGTTGAACACATCTTAAGTCTCGCCAAATCCGATATCGTGCCCATAACGTTGAATAAAACCAGCTTCAACGCGACTGATGTGATCAGGAATGTGGTGGATACGATCCGGATAAAACACGAAGAGGCGGTGATCCACATTGAATCTTCTTCACCCGACATCAAGATCCTGGCCGATGAATTCCACTTTGCCAATATCATTTTTAATTTTCTCGACAACTCCATTAAATATTGCGACAAACAACCGCAGGTATTCATAAAAATTACCGAGAGGTCGGGGCAGGTGATCATTGAGTTGACCGACAACGGCGTGGGTATCCCTCAAAAATACCTGAAGCATGTGTTTGAAAAATTCTACCGTGTTCCGGGAAATAAAAGTGCCGAGGTGAATGGATTTGGGCTGGGCTTGTATTATGTTCAGAAAATTTGTAAAATGCACGGGTGGAACCTATCGATCCAGAACAATAAAACAGCAGGTATAAACGTACGCCTGGTGATCTAGATGGCAAGCAAAGCAAAAATATTATATGCCGAAGACGATGAGACATTGGCCTTTCTTACGAGGGACAATCTCGTACAGGAAAACTACACCGTAGACCATTATGCCGATGGCAAAGCCTGTTTGAAAGCATTTAAATCGGGCGTATACGATATCTGCATTTTAGACATCATGCTTCCAGGTATGGAAGGATTTGACCTGGCCACTGAAATAAGAAAACTGAACAAGCATATCCCTATTATTTTTCTTTCCGCCAAAACATTGAAGGAAGACAGGATCAAAGGACTGCGGGTGGGCGCTGATGATTACCTCGTAAAACCTTTCAGCATTGAAGAACTTGTATTAAAAATAGAGATCTTTCTCAACCGCTCACAGAAAAAAGAAATTTTCGAGCAGGCTTTCTACCAGGTAGGTGGTTTTGAATTTGATGTTGACAATTACACTTTAAAGAATGCGGAAGAAGAGATCAAGCTCACACAGAAAGAAGCCAGGTTGCTGAAATTCTTCCTTGACAATAAAAACAAAGTACTCAAGAGAGAGGAGATGCTTACTTCACTTTGGGGACAGGATGATTATTTTTTGGGAAGAAGCATGGATGTATTTGTATCGAGGCTTCGAAAAATTTTCTCAAAAGACGAGAACGTAAAATTTGAGAACGTGCACGGGATAGGATTTAAGTTTGTAGAGAAAGGACGATAATTTCGAAGTCAAAATTAAAAAGTCAAAAGTTAAAAACAGGAGCCAGCCTCTGCGCAATGAACTACTTCCTCCTTCGACATGCTCCCATTGTCTTTTTTACTTTTGAATTTTGCCTTTTGACTTATTTTAAAGCTCGATCATCTTCACTACCTCTTCCAAATACTTCCTGTCCGTTTCATCAAAATCCGCCAGTTGAACACTGTCTACATCCAACACGGCTGCCACATTGCCGTCTTTGAACAAGGGGATCACGATCTCAGACCTTGACAAGCTGCTGCAGGCAATATGGCCGGGGAATTTTTCAACATCATCAACGATCAGCGTTGTAGCTTTTTCCCAGGCTGCACCACATACGCCTCTGCCTTTTTTGATCCGGGTGCAGGCAACAGGTCCCTGGAACGGTCCCAACACAAGTTCATCGCCTTTCACCAGGTAAAAACCGATCCAGAGCCAATCGAATTGTTCTTTCAACGCTCCAGCAACATTGGCCAGGTTGGCGATGAGGTCGGGTTCGCCTTCCAACAATCCTTTTATTTGGGGGAGCAAGGCGCTGTATTGTTCTTCTTTGGAGCCTTTGGAAATTAATAGATCCTCTGCCATGATGTAAAATTAAGAAAGTTGTTTGAGTAAGAATTCGTTCACGCCAAGGCACCAAGAGAGCAATGTTGCTAAGGGAGCAAAGCTGCAAAGACATCTTTGCGCCTTGTTTAAACCTTTGCGTCCTTGCGTTAAATAAAATCCCCATTCTATTTCAGCTTATTGATAAGCTCCCGTACCAACTCGTTCTCATAACCCTTCTGTAAAAGGTAAGTCTGCGTTTTCTGTCTTTTTAAAAAAATATTCTTCTCCGCTTTCAGCGCATCGACCCTTGCCTCGAAAAGTTTATTTAGTTTTTCGGCATACAATTCCTGGTCGATGGATGCCAGCGCCACGCGGATACAATAATCACTTACCTGCTGTTGCTTCAAATGATAGCGGATCTTGATCCTCCCCCAATCGTTCATCCTGAACTTGCCACCGGCAAAGGCAATGGCATAGCGTTCCTCGTTGAGGTAATTTTCTTCTATCAGCTTCGACAGCAGGCTTTCCACCTCCGCCCGGTACAAGCCAAAACTGTACAACTTGTCTTTTACTTCCCGGTGGTTTCGTTCCTGGTAAGAACAATATTGCCTGATCTTCTGAAGCGCCTTTTCCGTACCGATATTCTTAGGCTGGATCATGCTCCAAATTTAATCGATTGCCATGGACGCCGGAAGGATTTTACCCCTCCGGCAGCCGTTTTTAGCCCAACTGGCCGGCCGGTCTATTCGGAAAGCTATGAGGACAAATTAGTTGGTTTCATAACTGCCAATCTTTTATCTTTGGCACTACTAAAAATCACGTATGAAGTTTATCGTTTCTTCTTCAGCACTTCTGAAACAATTGCAGCAGATCAGTGGGGTCATCAATGCCAATACGGTTTTGCCGATACTGGAAGATTTTCTTTTCGAAATTGATAAGAACAAGCTTACCGTTGTGGCCACCGACCTGGAAACTGTGATGAAAGTGCATATGGACATTGAGGCAAAGGACAGCGGGAAAGTTTGTATCCCCGCCCGCATCCTGATGGATTCACTGAAAAACATCTCCGAACAGCCACTTACATTCAACATTGATAAGAATTTTGCCGTAGAGATCACCAGTGACAATGGGAAGTACAAGGTAATGGGTGAAAACCCCGACAATTTCCCCCGTGAACCACAGGCCGATGATGCCAATTCCTTTAAGATGACATCCTCCGCCCTGGTTACCGCCATCAACAAAGCCATATTTGCCGTCAGCAACGACGACCTCCGTCCTGCCATGACCGGCGTTTATTTTGAACTCGATAAAAAAGGGATCACGTTTGTAGCGACAGATGCCCACCGGCTGGTGCGCTATACACGCAAGGATGTAAAATGTCCTCAAAAAGATTCTTTCATCGTTCCCAAGAAACCATTATCGTTGTTGAAAGCTGCTTTGCCAGACAACGACGACGAACTGGTTGTTTCTTACAACAGCAACCACCTGTTCGTGAAACACGGCGGTACCGAACTGGTTTGCCGTTTGATCGATGCCCGTTTCCCTGATTATAAAGTGGTGATCCCTTCAGACAATCCTTATAAGATGTCGGTAGGCAAAAGTGATTTCCAGAGTGCTTTGCGCCGGGTAAGCATTTTTAGCAACAAGAGCACCAACCAGGTAGCGCTCACGATCAGTGGCAACCAATTGCAACTGGCGGCGCAGGATGTGGATTTCAGTTTTGAAGGAAACGAACGCATGGCCTGCCAATACGATGGCGAAGACCTTCAGATCGCCTTCAACGCGAAATTCCTGATCGAAATGCTCAATGGCGCCGATACTTCAGACATCAACATGGAACTGAGCACACCTACCAAGGCAGGGATCATCAAACCAACTGAACAGGGTGACAGCGAAGACCTGCTGATGCTGGTAATGCCGCTCATGCTGAACAACTAATAAACTACTCGTAAATAAAGGAACGCTTCCGGGAACGGGAGCGTTTTTTTTATGACTATTGATAAGTAAGCATAAATAAAAAGGCCCCCGCTCAGCGAGGGCCCTTTCATTTTCGTTTGGTTGATTACAGTTTATCTATTTTCCTCACAACTGTTTGTTCGCTCAATTGAACAGTAACGATATAAGACCCTTTAGCGAGGTTGCCCATCGGGATGCTCAGGTTGTTGGCACCCTGGTTTACATTAACCCTTGTTGAAGACACACGCTTTCCGGAAAGATCAGTAACAGTGATAGTAGCCTTTTCAGACTTATCTACATCGATCGCGATCTTCATCGTTTGCTGAACCGGGTTTGGAGCGATGATCATATCTGCTGCGCCCAGGTTCCTTACATTCCTAACCACGCTGTACTTGTAGCTGTTGTCGTTGTCAACTATGCGCAAACGGTAGTAGTTCACACCTTTCACTGGAGAAGCATCTGTGAACTGGTAGTTGCGGGTAGAAGTGCTGGTGCCCGCTGCGTCTACGATGCCGATCTCAGCATACTCGCGGCCATTTGTGCTGCGCTCGATCACGAATTTCCTTGAATTCAATTCCTGGCTGGTAGCCCATGTCAGGTTGTTCACCTGGCCATTTTTCCTTGCATCAAAGCTCAGGAGAGAAACAGGAGCTACACCGCTGAAGCTGATGGTGATATCATCAATAGCGATCACATTGCCCCAGTCGCTCGCACCTTCGAAACCAATTTGAATGGTTTGCCCGTTGTAAGCGGAGAGGTCAACGATCTTATGATCCCAGTATGGAGCGGCAAGAGTTGGATTGGGATCGTTCCTTTGGAAACCAGGCAACAACCTTGTCCAGGTTTGTCCTTTATCAGTAGAAACAGAAACATAAAGACTGTCAATAGCCGGCAATGAAGTGAACAGTGTATCGCGGCTCATCCAGAAATCCAGCGTTGTAACCGGTGCAGGGTTCGGAAGCGCTTGTGATGGCATCTTGATGCAATTGCTGAACAACCTGCTCACGAAATCGATAGAAGGTACGGCAGCATTGTAGCTGTCGAACAGGTAGCAGGTGGTGCTTCCGGGACGGAGGATCACTTTCCAGCACAGTGGGATCCGAAGCTTGGAATTCACGTGACTTGAAGTCGCGGC
>JADMIO011246847.1_pt1 | contig 73399 bp, 105 predicted proteins | sample 8958161 | NCBI WGS metagenome assembly JADMIO01 (sample SAMN16585339, study PRJNA669376) | soil metagenome | isolation source: Crop rotation soil | place: USA: Cullars Rotation, Alabama | collected 2011
CGCGACAACTTGTCCACGTGGAATTCTAAGCTTAGGATCCCAATGTGCTGGAAAGACGCCGCTGTGCCTTGGCAACCTCGGCAAAGTTGCCAGCCTCCATGAATGTCGCAACCGCCTGCTCAGCGGCATTGGCCTCCGCCCGCGCCGCCTCGATGCCCATCGTGACAGTCTCAAGCTGACTGTCAGCCGTCTCATTGCGGGCGCTCTTGGCCTCGGTGCGAGCAAGATCGGCTTCACGTCGTGCTGCCGCTGCTTGCGCTTCCGCAGCCGCCTTTTCCGCCTTGGCTGCCGCTTCACTCGCCCGCAATTCTTCGAGCTGGCTGGAAAGCTCGGCCGCAGCCGGATCGGGTGCCTGTTTCCCCTCGTCCGTCTTCTCGACGACCGGTTGCCCGGCCTCGTCGATCGTCACGACAACATCGTCCTCATTGGACATGCAACACCCCTCTAGTAGATCAAAGCCGGGTCGGCCAGCCGACCCTTGATGTGAGTGTCTTCGAACAGGCGGCAGGACGTGCCAGACGAGCCGGTCGCATCCACCTTGAACAATTCGGTGCCGTCAGACGGCTTGACCACGACCCAATCGCCCTCCTGCAATTCGACTCCGCCGAACTTGCAGACCCCGTCATCCTTGAAGGCAAGCGGACCTTTCTTGAGCACAAGCCCAGCCTTGCCCTGAAAGCGGTTCTCCGCCAGCGTGCGATCCGGCTTGATGATGCCGCCAGCAGTCTTCTCCGGTTCGATATAGGTCGCAATCAAAACCAGGTTGTGAAACACTTCGATGCCGCTCATGTCACCCACGGCGTCAAGCAATGCCTTTTTCGGCTCATGAGCAGAACGTTGCGCGATCTCACGCAACATCGGGCGCACAGTCATTCTCGCATCTCCTTGTCGATCTCCTGGCAAATCTCGATCGCGCGCTGCAAACCCTTGAGCTCGCCAACGCGCTGGCGATAGTCGGCCCAGTCAGCTGGATAGCCTTGCGCCACCTGTTCGGACTTGGCCTGAATTTCTTTGACGAGCCGCGCCGCTACGGTATGGGCCAGAGCGGGATGGTCGGGAGCAAACAGACGAACGGCGGACTCTCGGGTTGCGCTCATGTGGGGGCGGCCCACTTTTCGGGGTCAGGTGCGAGATCGCTGATGAGAAGGCGCATGTAGACGGCGAACCGAGCTACTTCTCTTCCGGTGTCGGTGTCGGTGTCGGCCCACTGCTCCAATCTCGGCTTGATGCGCCAATAGAGCCTTCCCGTTTTGGTAACGGCGTAGGAACAAAATGAGCCCCAGACAGAACGACAGACTTGATCTTCACTAGAGCCAATATCCCCGCGTAACAGTCCCTCACGCACAACACCGGGAACCCAAAGAGCATCAGGCATGCCGGCCTCTTGGCCGATCACAACATAGGGTTCGCCAGTTACCGACAAGGCATGGTCGGTGCTCTGCCCAACCGGGAACTGTGCTTCAATAGCCGCCGTCAGCGCTTTGATGTCGAACACAGCTATGCCGCAGCATAATCGCGGCGGGCGCGCTTGGCCTTCTCAAGCCTCCCCTCGCCGCCACCGGCGCCGGCATCGAATTTAGGCCCCACCGTGTCGGACGCCTCGACAGCGCCGCCGCGCTTGTAGGTGACCGGCTTGCCGCGCCCCATGTCCTTCAAGTCGTTCTTGCCGGGATCGTGCTGGATCGGTGTTTTGCTCCGCTCGCTTTCCGTCCAGCCCGGGCCGGACTTTACGGCACCGCCGCTGGCATAAGCCCGGCCACCAGCCCTGCGAATGCCAGGCGGCATGCCAGGAGGCCCAGCCATCGCCGGGGGCGCCATGGGCATAGGACGGGGTGGCGCTGGCACAGCCTGGGGAGGGACAGCAGCTACGCCAGCGCCGACAGGGCCAGCAGGAGACGGGCCTGGATGCGAGGCCACGATGACGTTGACGTTGGTGCCCTTGCCGTGCTTGACGCGGCCCCCATGAGCACGGTGCGGACGATCGGCGCGATGGGAAGGCTTACCCCCCTCTGCCTTCAAGGCCGACGACTTGACCATGCCCCGCACCATCTTGCGGTCTTCCGCAGCATCGCCGTGCACCGCACCGCCTGAGGCATAGCCCTTGGCGATGTGCGACACCCTGGCATGCTCATGCTTGTGCTGGCGGTGTTCATTGAAGGGATGGGCCATGGCTGGAAAGTTCCTCTGCCTTTCAGGGGGGTAGGCGGTAGGGCAAAAGTCGTGTAGAAGTTCCTATTCTAAGTAGGAGTGTTGGGGTTTCATGTTGGCGTCCGGTTCCACGCGAGTGCGATGGCGTTCCTCCATCATGTTGAGCAGCCTATGTTTCGTGAGCTATCTGCTCGTGTCCCAGGCTCTATCTGCCGCGATTTACGCGTGCTGCCTCAACGAATACTCCATTTGGGCAAAAATCCACGCGGCTGCGGCAGACCCCACCATCAATACCGTGTTTCTCGGCAACAGCCGTGTTCATTTGGGCATCAGCCCCGCAGCGTTCGATCAACGAATGGCCGAACGCAGCCATGATCTGCGATCATTCAATATCGCGAGCGATGGCCTGAGCATTATCGAAGCCCAGTCCGTGCTGGAGACGTTATTGGATCGGGCTTGCTGCATCAAATACGTCATTACCGAGTTCGACCCTGCGGCATGGGGGCCAATGGGAAACACGCGGAGTATCCGCGGCAGAACATCTCTTAATCTGACGAACGCCCTTCGATACGCTCAATGGTTTCAGTACGTCGGGTTTGTTCCTTCACCGCCCTCATTCGAATTGCACGAGATATATGCCAACATCGCCATCGGAACCGCATTGCACTACAGCAATGCCGGAATATTGCCGTTTCTTTTCGAAAAATGGCGCGCAGGATTGCCGCTCCAATGGGACCGATCTCTGCGGGGCTGGGATCGCGTCGAGCCCAGATGGTTTGACAAATTAACTCCAGAGCAACTCAGGTTTTATAGCGATGCACTTGCCTCGACACCCGGTCCATGGCCAGACGATTACGCTGCCAACCCGCTTCTCGCCAACGCCAGCGATGTCATTCCCGACAGAGAATTTCAACTCATCCTCTCTCTTGCAGCTTATGTAAGATCAAAGGGCGCCGAACTTATCTTGTTGCGCACCCCGATGACCGGATTCTGGAACGTCGAGAACGTCCTTGTCGTCAAGCATCGGGCATGGTGTAACGATATTCCCTTGTTACTGGATTACGGCGTGCCCAAACAAAATTCGGTTCTCTACGATGCGAACATGCGCTACGACAACGACCATTTAAACCAGAACGGCGCAATCCTTTTCAGCCGCATGATCGCCGATCGCTTGGCAGATGCTATTGAAACCAATCGCGTTCCAAGCAAACTACCGATTTGCGGCAACCGCCTTATGGCTCAATGATCTTTACTGAGCCTCGGTTTTTTGGGTTCTTTGCGCTGGTTTTCATTGTCTACTGGCTGCTGCATTCCAACGCGCTCCGCAAGGCATGGCTCCTTGTAGCAAGCGCTTTGTTTTATGCGGCATGGGACTGGCGATTTTTAGGCCTCGTTTGTATTACGATTGCCAACACCTATGTGGCCACACTCGCCATGGCGGCGGTCAAGGCACCACGTATTCGCGTTGCCATCCTTACAAGCAGCCTAACCCTCGCACTGTTGATCCTTGGGTACTTCAAATATTACAATTTTTTCATTGAAAGCCTCACTGCTATCCTCCCCCTGGATTGGGTGACGCAGACAATCATTCTTCCGGTCGGCATCAGCTTCTATACGTTTCACGCCGCCAGCTACCTCATCGACACATACAGAGCAAAGATCGCGCCTACCAGGAACTTGGTGGACGTGTCACTTTACATTCTATTTTTCCCGCAGCTGGTAGCGGGGCCAATTGTGCGCGCTACCGATCTGCTGCCACAGATGGAGCGCTCGCGCGGCATTGATGGAGATGCAGCGAAGTATTTTCTTACCCTGTTCGTCGTTGGGTTTTTCAAGAAAGCGGTGGTCTCTGACGGACTGGCTTCCACGGTTGATACGTTTTTTGCTGACCCTGCTCGGTTCGGTGCCGGCGACGCCGCTGTCGCTGTATTCTCTTACGCCGTGCAAATCTATTGCGACTTCTCAGGCTACACGGACATGGCGATTGCCGTTGCTGGGCTGCTCGGATACCAACTGAAGCGAAACTTCAATCACCCATATCTTGCGCCGAACCTGATCGAGTTTTGGCGACGTTGGCACATCAGCCTGTCGAGTTGGCTGCGGGATTATGTTTACATTGCTCTGGGCGGCAATCGCGGCGGATACGCGTTTCAAATCCGCAACATCGTGATCACAATGCTCCTTGGCGGGCTTTGGCATGGAGCATCGTGGACGTTCATCGTCTGGGGCGCGATGCATGGCATCGGTTTGGCGGTGTGTCACACAGTCGTCTATGTCTGGCCAGCTACGCGCGCTTATTCGATTGTTGGCAACCTGGTGACGTTTTTATTCGTATCGGCTGCATGGATTTTGTTCCGATCCCCCGATTTTGTCACGGCATTGAGTGTGTTTGAGCGCTTCACCGTCCCTTTGCTGCCGACGCTGATTGGCTGGAACTATTTTCTTGTGCTTGCCGGGGCTCTCACAGCAACCCACGTGGCGTTTTACCAACTGGACTTGCATGCCCTCACATCGAAGACCAACAACAGCGCCTTTGCTGTTGTTCTAGGGGCGGTTATTGCCGTCATGCTGCCTTTGATCAGTATGGACGTGAAGCCATTCATTTACTTTCAGTTCTGACCCAAGCATCCGCACACTTAGAGTTCCGCGGCTATCAAAGTTGGGAGCTGTATGGTGCACGTTCCGCCGGTGACCGCTTCAAACGCGATGTCGTACCAGTACGCCGTGCTAACCGTTAATCCTGTTGCGTAGCCCATCAGCGCCATCGGGTAATTCAGCACCGCTCCGGCGGAGGCTACCGACTGATTTCCAGCACTCGTTCCAGTCACCGCAGCCCCGTTTGTCGGCGCTGTACCGGTGCCGTACTTGATCTGTGTTTGACAACCATCGCCCGTCGTATTGTTGACTGCGGTGACATTGGCAAGGAACAGCACATTGCCGCTCGTAGCCGGCGTGATCGAGCCGGCAAGCCCAGCCATGACAAACGTAAGGCTGGACGTTCCGGTTGGCGTGGCAGGGGTCGAGGTGGCGCGTGCCGGTGCATAGCTGGCACCAAGCGCCGTGCTCTTGCCGGCAATCGTGATGGACGAGTTGGCTAGCACCGCATTGGGGATCGTGCCGTTACCGGTGACTGTGCCAGTAAATGCCGGGCTCGCGAGCGTCGGGCTGGCACCAAACGAGGTCAGGGAGCTGGCCGTCACACCTGCGGCCAGTGTGTTGCCGGTCAACGTGCCGGCTGCGGCAGCAACCGTGCAGGTCGAGCCGAGCGTGCATGTCGTGCCGTTCACCGTTGTTGACGGCGACACTTCGCCCAGCACGCCAGCGTTGTCGTACAGAACGCGCGTATCGGTGCCGCCAGTAATCGCACTGGTCCCGACAGTCAGCCCAGCGGCCGTGCCGCCGCAGGCAATTTGCCCCAAAAGCCCCGCATTGTTGTAGAGGCAGTTGCCAGTCGTGGCGCCAAGCACCTGGCTCGTGCCGATCTGCAACGAGCCTTGGGGCAGGCTGTTCGTGCCGGTGGGGGTCGTTTGCGCCCACAAGCCGGTCACGGCAAGGAAGTAAGCGGCAGTCGCACAAACGGCACGCCGCACAGCAAAGCGGATCATTCGGCCAAGCCCCTGTCAGGATTTCGTGTAGCCCGCTGGGCACTGAGTGGCTTCAACCCACGCGAACGCGCCAGGGGTAATCTCAGCCCGAAGATAAACTCTGCCACCAACGCACCGAATTGAGCTTCCCATGTCTGGGTACTTATTAAAGTCCCAATATTCTTTGGAAGTGATTACGCGCGAGTCCATTGTACGTGCCCCTATTTCTTCCGCCTTATCAGCGATCTTCCACACTAGCGCCATCAGGCCGGGAGTGATGTCCTTATCTGGCAGGCTTGTGTTCATGTCAGGATTTCTTCGGCGCAGGCTTGGGCGGATGCAGCACTTCGTGCTTGTTCAGTTTATGCTCGGCTACGTCCATCGCCCGATCGTGCTGGGCCTGCGATACGTCAAGGCCATGCTGCGCGGATGCTAGGCTGTGCTCGCGTGCCTGGTGTGCAAGGTCGCCAATCGTCTTCACTGTCTGCAGGGCGTGCTCGCCGCGCTGCATGTCCATCTCATGCGCCAATCTGGCCTGGTCGCTTTGATGGATGACGAGTTCCTTCTGCAGATCAGTGGCGGCAATCTCGCGTTGCGTTTGCAACTTGGCGGCTTCAATCTCTGTCTGCTGCGGCAGAGCCGCGAGCTTGCCCTGCGACAAAGCTGCGTCGGCCTGCGCCTTCATCACCTTGGCCTGCGCCTCGATGGCCTTCGGATCGGGCGGGGCAGCCTGTGGAGATGGATCAACCACAAGCCCGTTGGGGTCTTCTCGAATGGCGCGCAGACAGCGTAGCAGCACTTCCTTCGCCGACATGAACATCGCCAGCATCGGGTTGCTCAGCATCTGAAACAACGCAATGGCCTTGGTCACCCGATGAATGTGCGACGGCACATTGGGATCAGACACCGGCACCAGCGCACAGTCATCGAGCGCCTGCACGAATTTCTGTTCGTTCCAGTAGCCCGCCGGGCAGCCCTTCGATGTTTTGACCGATCGCAGGAAGTCCTCGGGATGCGCGCGGAACAGATCGAGGATCAGGTCAAACTCTTCCGATTGTGCCTGGTGCATGCCCTTGTGGGCTGCACTCATGACCTTGGTGGCCTGCTCGACCTGGGCGAGCATGGTGCCTACAGGAACGTTGGCGATGCCTTCGGCCGCTGGAATATCGGCCACACCGCCGACCTTCTCGGCCTGCGCCAGGATTTTGTCCATCAAGGCCATCAGGCCGGGCGTGACATCCTTGTAGGGCAAGCCCATCGCGACCTTGTCGATGGGCAGTCCGTTGGTTTCCACAGAAGCGAACTCGCCCGGCCCCATCCGGAAATTCGAGGTGTTCTGCCGGCTCCCGCTCTTGGCAATCAGCCCGCCGGGGAAGCTTGCAAACATGCCGGCATCAAGCGCCTCACGCCATGCCGCCGTCATCGCCGCAGAGGCATTGCCCAGGAGATTAAGCATGCCAGTGCAGTAGAAGCCGGGCCCCGGAATAAACGGATAGCGCACATACATGTGCTGGCGGGTGCAGTCCTCGTCGTCCTCGCGCCAGTCCCGGCGGATGGCCAGTATCTCACGCGAGTCCTTGTCCATCGTGACAAGGTAGGGAAGCGGAATGCCCTCGTTCTTGAAGGTCTCTGGCGCAAACTGTGGCAGGTCCAGCTCGCACTGCGACTCCCACAACGTATAGGGCTGATCCTCCGGGCGGCTCTGTGTGGGTGCCGTGCCCTGTATGCCGGCGATCTTCTGATCGACCGTGTTCGTCTGCGGCGTGGGCTGCGTGAGCGTCACATCGCGGTACGCGCCGATGAGTTGCATGCGCTTCATCACCGAGGGGCGCATGGCAATCTGATGGGTAATACGCCCGCACGAGCGCAGGTCTTTCGTCGTGTCAGAAACGATCAAGTCCTTGGCGTCAACGCTTTCCGACACCGGCCGCCGCCGCATCGGACAGCGATAAACCTTCTTGAACCCCGATCCGCCGAAATACGGCCCCCATAGGATCATGTGCGAGGTGTCGGGATAGTATTCAGGCGCGCCCTTGGTCAGGTAGTGATTGAGATCACGTTCCAGAGCTTCGGCGAGTTCATCGTCGGCAACAGTCTCGTCGCCGTCATCGCGTACCTTGAGCGGGCCATTGGCGGGGAGCAGTTCACCAACCGTATTGGCCCAGCCGCGCAGGACGTTTTCCAGAAGCAGCGGGTTGGTGACGCTCGACATGCCCTCTACAGGTGCGGATGAGTCACCAACCGTGGCCCTCGGGGCGGAGAGTTTGATGCCGAGAAGATCAAGCCCGCGCGAGCGATTTTCGAGATAGCCCTGCCTGGACGCATCGTCAGCGGAAATTGCCTCACTCAATTCGTTGGCAATCTGGCCGAGCTTTTGCACATCGATCTTGTCGGCCAGATTGGCGTAGAAGTCGCCCTTCTCACCATCATGCCTAGGGCGGGCTGCGTCCAGCACCACCACCACGCCGCCGTCAGGCAACTTGGTCTCCGTGGTGCCGGTAGCCGGGTCAACCGTCGTGGTATTGGTGTCGTCCTCAATGACGATATTGAGGCCGGAAGCCTGGGGCGTCATGGCCTAGGCCGCTTCATCGCCGGAAGAATGACGCAGGTCTTTGGTCGCATCCTCATAGCTGTCCCCGACCCTCGCCTTGCCGCACAGCGAGCGCAGCGCCTCGATTTCCGCAATGGCGCGTCGGGCCAACAAATGCGGGCCGGGCGCACCGCTCTTGGCCCATTCAGACAAAGCTGTGAGGATGTCTTCGCTCACCGCACCCTCATGATCGAAGACCGCTTTGCGGCCACGTTGCCGTCCACAAAGATCGCGGCATGAATCTTGGCCTTGAGATCATCGCAGCCGATATTGAGATCGGCGCCTTGCTTGCCGGCCATGACGGTGCCGATCCCGCCGTCCATGCAGACGACGATGCCTACCGACGTAATCTTGCCCTCGCGCGCTAGTTCCAGCGCCTCACTGAGCAGGTCGGCACAGGCTTGCGCATCAGAACTTGGAGCAAGGCCGAGAAAAGGCTTGGAGTTATTCACCAAGACCCCCATCAGATCGTTTGTAGTAACGGAACTCGCCACACCATTCATCGCGGGCCGAAGTCGGCCAGCGCCAATGATTGGCGTCAGCGCGCGGCGGCTCTCGCCGGCATTCATTCGATAGCTTTACCGAACTATCTCGATCACCCTCAACTGCCCAGTAGGTGCAATATAGGCAAGCCCGCTTCATATCCGGCATCAGCGTCTCCCTGATAAAACATCACACCGGATAAAGCGGCTGCACCTTCGGCCGGTACTGCACGCGCTCAATCAACGACGCATGTATCTCCACATCGGTCTGCGCTAAGCCCGTCTCCCGTAAATACTTCATGGCCTGGGTCGTGCTGTCGCACAGATCGTCATACCGGCCCTTTGGAAACACCGACATTTCCTGAATCGTCATGTCGGCCCATTGCGTAATCGGTGCATACACCATCAGTTGCGAGAACGTGGGCTGCACCGCCAGGGCACGCGCCACCTTGTCGCCCTTGACCGGACATAACTGAATGGACCAGTCCTGTAGCCCGTAACGGTTCTGCAGTTCCTGCGCCGCGCTGATGCCGGACGCCTTGGCCTCGATCAGCAGCTTGTCCACCTTGTAGCGATTGCATGTGTCGGCAACCCACTCGATCAGACCCCACTGCCCCATGGTGCGCTGACGATAGGCGGCCGCCGATTCTCGCGGCTTCATCTCAATTCGGGGACCGGAGAACTTCAAGTGCTTGCGCCAAGCGTGCACCAGCATGATGCGCTTGTCGTTGTTCTCATTGCGGAACGTGCCCCAGATCGTCAATGCGCTGGGGTCGTTCTCTTCCTTTTCGGTGAACGCACCATCGAGCGATGCCACAACGAAATCGAGGGGCGGGAACTTCCCGTCAGGCGACTCCCAAACTTGCCACCAGGAGCGATCAAAGATGCCGCCACCACGCGGCACCGGCACCTGCTGATACTGCCCCGCAAACGCATACGGCCCCTTGGTTGCCCGTATCTGCTCGACGACATCCAAAGAGAACCGCTGCTCCCAGGCAAGTTCGCCGTCCTCTTCCCGCGGATCAGTCCACCCAATCGCCGTGTCACAGTTGTAGTTGCTGTCGTATTCCATCTGGATAAGCAGATGGACATAGGGCAGCTCCAGGTCCAGGATCGCGCCTGCCACGTCATCCTCATGCGAGCGCTGCATGATGACGACGATGGCCCCTGTACGCATGTTGTTGAGACGATCGGACATCGATTCACGAAACCAGCGCACGGTTTCGGTTCGCACGATCTCCGATTCTGCTTCCTTGATGTTATGGGCGTCGTCCAGGATCACGCAGTCGCCGCGTTCGCCCGTGCCCACACCGCCAACGGAGGACGCAAGCTTCCAACCCTTCCTGGTATTGCTGACCTTGGTTGCCCCGATCTTTACCGGACGAACGTTGCTGCCCCATAGGGCCTGATAACTTGCATGCAGGACAAGATCGCGGAAGCGCTCGTTGTCGCGCTCAGTCAGACTGGCCGAATAGGAGAACGCCACATAGCGCCGATGCGCCCGCCCCATAGGCCCCCATTCCCAGGCCGGCCAGAAAACATCCGTGCACAGGCTCTTCATGAAGCCTGGCGGCACTGTGATGAGAAGCCGGGTGATCTCCCCGAACGTCACCGCCTCAAGGTGCTGCACAATGGCGTAGAGCGGCCAGCCTTCGATGAGCTTGGCTTCCGGCTCCAGCACATGCCAGTAGTAGCGGATGAACGCCATGAGGCCGCCTTGCAGCACCCCATCGGCGTCGTACCAGCCACGCTGGGACTGAATGGCTTTGTCAGTGCGGGCCTGCTGAGCCAGTTTCAGACGGCTGAAGCGGCTCCTATGCTCGCGGATGAGAGCCTCAGGAGGCCGAGACCCTTGTAGGCTACTCATTCGGAATAGCTAGTGCTGCGTGCCCGTCGCATCAGCCGCAGACAGCCGCACAATCGCCTCAGCCTCGCGTCTGATCTCTTCCGCCAGCTCCTCGTCACTCAACTGGTCGAACTCCCCTGGTCCGCCATGCTCATGGCGCTGCACGTCACGCCAAGCTTCTTTGCGCCGGTTCTTGAGCCAAAAGATGCAGGCAACCGGATCAGGGGGCACATGCTCCCGCGTCTTCGCCCGCACGATCTCGCCTTGGTACTGAAAGACCTTCTCGCTTTCAAAGGTATAGCCGGTCGCCCGATGGTATAGGCTGCGCTCGACACGGTCGTCTGAAGCGTCCTTGCCCATTTTTCCGGCGTGACAAAAATCCTCATATTTCAGCTTCCAGCGATGAATTGTCCGCACGGATGTGCCGAAGAACTCTGCCACTTCGATGTCGGTTGCACCGAGTTCGTAGAGCTTGGCTGCCTGTTTGGCGTAGTTGGGATCATAGTCTGAGGGTCGCCCGCCCCCCTGGGCATCAGCATCATCCGGTGCAATGCCCTGCGCTGCAGCTTTGACCTCAGATTTCCTCATCGAAGACCTCAAGAAGCTTGCCGATCAGCATCGCCTTGTGCCGCCGAAACCATCGCCGAAAAAATCGAAGTCACGATCTGAGCATCCGACTCCCAATCCCGATCAGAGTGGCTCAGAACCCACACCCCCGCCGAAACCATCTCGGGAGTAACGTCTAGCCTTCCTCCGGGCGCGCCATCCCCTCCGCATTCCACGTGGGGCGGCTGTGATACTAGCTCTGGCGGTTGCTTTGTCAGGGTTATAATCAGGTCAGATTTGGTGAGTTTGCGGGACTTGCCGTAATTTCGGTCGTTAGGAAGATTTGCCCGGCTTTGATGTCAAGCGAGCGGGAAAGATCACGATCGTGGACGGCCGGTGGTACGCCCCGGAAGCTGCCCCGGCCGGTCCACAACTCATGATGGAGGCAGGAGATGGACCCGCCTAATCGGCCGCTCGCACGCCGCGACTAGCCGACTTGCGATGCGAGCGTTACCCGAGGGTCGGGCCGAGAGGCGAGTGGCTTCAACACTCGACCTCCCGGTGGGTTTCCCCGTTCGACCGTCACGGCCACGTAGCTCAACTGGATAGAGCAGGAGATCCGTAATCCCAAGGTTGCCCGTTCGAGTCGGGTCGTGGCCGCCTCTTTCGCCCCCGTGCCGGAATTCGGTAGACGGACCAGATTTGGAGTCTGGTGGACCCTCGGGTCCGTCCGGGTTCGACCCCCGGCGGGGGCACCACAGGTTACAACGTCGGAATTCCAGATGGAATCCCTGATTTCCCTGATTCCCCTTATTTGGTTACAGGATCACGGTACATCAACCGCTTGCCTTCACCCGCCTGGATCGCCTCGACTGCGCTTGTTCTCCGCTGGATTTCAAACGTTGGCTTCTGGATAAGCGGACGCAGTGTAATAGATGGTTCCGCTTGGGCGATGGCGAGCGCCAAGTCGCTTACAGTTTCAAGTTCCCAATTACCGGGGGCGCCTAACCAGCGATTTATTTGCGAAGGGTCCTTGCGAAGACGCCGCGCTATATCGGCCTTCTTTAATATCCCAGCTTGCTCTCTTTTGAAAAATTCTGAGACCACAAGTTCATAAAGGTGATCCCGGAATCGCTCCCGGAAAAATGCCAGCTTACCAATGGGAATTGGCTCACCCTTCTCAATTTCAGTGAGGAAATGCGTTTCGGCTGACGTACTCATTAACATTCGCTCCGGTGTGCGCATTGTAGCTAGGGAAGAGTTTTCTCCACTCAGCTTTGCATTTTCTAATCTCAGTCTCGAACTCCTCTGATCCTGGCCCGCCAAGTACGTGTCGGAATTCCCAGTTTAGTAGGACCAGTGTGTTCCGTTCAGCGAAAGCGCAGATTTACGCGGCTCACCAATGCGTTCTCTAAGAAGGTCGAGAACCACACCCTCAACGTTGCGCTGTTCACCACGTACTATAACTTCGTTCGCATTCATAAGACGCTTCGCGTGACGCCCGCGATGGCCGCTGGCGTCACGGATCGGCTTTGGGAGATCAGTGATATTGTCAACATGGTCGAGGCCGCAGCGCCGAAGCTGGGAAAGCGCGGCTCCTACAAGAAGCGCAAGGAGGTTAGCGCAGAGGCACGATGACGATATTTGACAAATCGAGTCCCTGTTTCTTGAGGGACTCGACAAACTCAGCTTGGGACTTCGGATCACTCAGCCGGTTCAACCCAAATTGATAGCGCTCAATCTGAGTATTCAATGTATTGACCGAAACTGTCATCGTGTCGAGCTTGCTCACCACATTGTCGAGCCGACCCGTAAAACCAGCTAAATCGGTTCTAAGACCGCCAATTTGGTCAGCTAGCCGCGCCTCAGCATCGCGCGCCCTATTAACGTCATCTCGGTTTATGAGACGCAGACCGTCCATTGCTTCTCTGATCTTGCCGACGTCATCACGCATCTGGCCAACAGAAGATGAGAAGAGCCCCCATACGACGCCGACTGCCGCGCCGCCCAAAATTATCAAAGAGATCAGCCCACCGATAAATTGCTTCATGGTCAGTACAATTCTTGTTTCGGAGCCAACTGAACCGACCATAGACATGACGACCTCCCCGCCGCCCTACTGAGTCGGGAGATATACAAAGTTGGCATCAACATGTGTGTCAACTCTAAATGGCGGTTCGGCGTTCCTGACGCAAACGGGACGCAAGTCCTATGCCATCTCTGGGAATTTCAAACTGACCCACTACCCACCATCGACGAAATGGCTGCCGGAAACGCTCTCGCCGGAGGCGCCGTCGCCGCCTCTCTGGTTGAGACTCTCTTCGACAAGGGGATCCTTACCCTTGATGAGGCTCGCGGCGTTCTGGATCGAGCCTCCCGCAGTCTTTCGCCCGTAGTCAGCACCCCCGCCGGCATCCATGCCGCTCGGGTCATCGGGGGCATGTTGCAGACCAAGTTTTCCGCACGCCGCTAAGACGAACAACTCAGCAAGGTTGAGGCCCATGGCTCTCTCCAAGATTTACACCGACGAAACCGCCGCCAGGAAGCACCTGGAACGTCTGTTGTGGCCGGATGGCCCTGTTTGCCCGCATTGCGGCGTGGTCGATAAGGCAACCCTCCTGAAGGGCAAGAGCACGCGCCCGGGCGTCTACAAGTGCCGCGAGTGCGAGAAACCGTTCTCAGTGACGGTCGGGACGGTTTTCGAGGATAGCAAAGTTCCGTTGCACAAGTGGGTCTACGCCACGCACCTGCTCACGTCCTCGAAAAAGGGGATCAGCAGCCACCAGCTACACCGCATGCTCGGCGTGACCTACAAAACCGCATGGTTCATGTCGCACCGCATTCGCGAAAGCATGCGCCCGGCCAAGCTCACGCCAATGGGCGGCGGCGGCAAGGTAGTCGAGATGGACGAAACCGCGCAGGGCCGAATTGAGGGCGCCCCGAAGCGCGCGGCGCGCCAAATGGGGTCGTGGGGCCGCACTGTGTTCACTTTGGTTGAGCGAGGCGGATCGGCGCGCAGCTTCCATATCGAAGGTACGACGCTTGCCCAAATCCTCCCGATCGTTCGGGTAAACCTCAACCGCGAAACAGCCGTGATGACGGACTCGGCAAGCTGGTACAAATTCTTGAAGAAGAACACCGGCATTGCGAGCCACGACACCGTGAACCACGAGAAAGAGGAATGGGCGCGCTACGAAGGCGAGCGCGTGATCCATACCAACACAGTTGAAGGCTACTATTCGATCTTCAAACGCGGAATGAAGGGCATCTATCAGCATTGCAGCGAGAAGCACCTGCACCGGTATCTTGCCGAATTCGATTTCCGCTATTCAAACCGCGTTGCACTTGGAGTTGATGACACCGCACGCGCCGAGAAGGCGCTAGAAGGCATCACGGGAAAGAGGCTTACTTACCGGCGGCCTCGTGAAGCCGCGCACACTTAAGCAGATGGCGAAGAGGATTTGGCGCAGGAGAAAAAAGTCAAACCCCGCTGACTGATTCTTGCTTGATCTTCATCCATTGTGAAACTCTGGACCTTCGCGCATTTAGCCCCAATAGATAAGCGGCTGCAGAAGCAACACACAACAAAGGGCCTGCTACACGGGCCAGAAGAGTTCCAGCGGGAGTCAAATTCTCGGCGAACGCCGCATTAGTCCAAATGCCGACAGCAAATGAAAGAAGTGCCGACCCAACCGAAAAATAGACAAGCACCTGCGTGTTCAAAAACGAGATGCTATCTAATTCTGTTTCAAATATCGGATATGCTTTCACCTGTCGTTCGGCGTAAGCGGTCAAGATCGTGGCCCCTCGGCCAATATTGGTCGAGATTGCCGGATCAGCAGAGGAGATTCTAGCCATTTGCTTTCTCCTCCGGTTGTGCAACCGCCGCCGCCTTCTCTCCCTCTCTGTTAGCCGATCCTGGAAGAATGCCCATGATCACAGCGTTCATAAAAATGGTAAGTCCGCATGGAACCGAGACAAACATCACCTGCGGATAACCGATCCCACCGAACTGCACTGATCCCTTTTGGCCTAGCGTAATCGGCTGAACTAAATGGTCGCCTATTAACCAGTCCTTTTTCTTGCACACAGGACAAACGAACTCGCCCGTCTCATGCTTTTGCATCCACGCGATAACTCGTTCCTTCTCAGCGGAACTGAGCAATCCATTGTCATCTGGCATAACAAGTCCCCTCAATGAGGGGCCAAGGCTATCACAGCACAGCTAGTGCTGCTTCCGATCCTGTTTTTCATTCTTGTTCGGATCGCTCTCAGCCGGCTTTTCCGGTGCCTGCCGGCGCCGGCCGGTCTTCATTTCGTCCCCGTGGCGCTTCGGCGGCGTCTTGAGCATGCGCCGCAGAACGTCGTCGCGACTCACCTTGGGCTTGTCCGCCATACCCTATGTCAAGGCCCATTCGGCAAATTTGGCACGATGAATGCGCTTTCGGTGGTCAATGGGGATTTCTCTCTACCGCCGCCCGATCCAGCACTCTCGGTGCTAATTCTGACCCACTAGGCGCTGACGGCCTGATTCGCCCAGTAAAGCAACCAGACCGTCAGCTTACCTAGTTGGCGCGCTCGACCGAGGCTTTTAGCCTCGGCGCCTTGGTGGCGGTCAACTCGTATCGCGTTGGCCGCCACCTTGCGGGCCGGTAGGGGCTGGTGCCCTGGGACGCTCTTCCGAAGCCGCTTCCCCGAGGGTTCGATTCCCTCCCGGTCCACCGCCGAATCCGGCTTGTGACCGGATCGGTTACGTACATCCTATGCACAACGCATAACCTGGCGGAATGCCCTAAGGAGCAGTTCATCCCACTATTTTCGGTTACTCCGAAATTCCGCCGCCATCTGTTGCCGGCCTGTCACACAGGTAGCATCGTAGGGCTCACATTTCCGGTACGTCAAGTACATAATCCCCCCGTCGCGGGCATCTATATAATTCCCATGAATTTTGGGGACAGTGATGGCTTGTGAACCGGAGCGCCGGTTCGCGACCGCTCTGCCGAGTCCCAAATCCCTCTAGGCAAAGCCATTGTTACAAGCCAAGTGCCTTCCTTAATAACTGATTTCGGCCTTCCCCGTCAAGACCGGCAATCCCGTCTTGGAATGCAGACCAGCTGCGTACCGATACGACCTGGTCGGTTGTTCGCGCGTAATCTTCCCGCTTCCTATTGCGTCGATAGCCTCGTGGTAGTTTCGCCCTGACCAATGGCAGCGGGCAATGCTCGTTTTCAATTGCCCTGATCCGGTCGATGTCCTGCCAGGAGATCGGAGCCAGGATGCGAGTGATACCGGGACAGCCAAGGATTTTCTGCCAGTGCTGGTCGATGCCCCAAACAAATACGAACACATACCCGGGGAACATTGCTTCTTTGCCCCGACGATTGTCCACGGCTTGCATCTCTGCGACGTAGACACCAAATCTCCTAGCCGTAAGATGCGCCGCGGCAATGCGTTCCTGGCCCGGCATTGTGACGAGCACATGCCATCCGGCCTGAGCGTCTTCTGTAGCTATCTCGGCTTGCAGGCAGGAATGCCGTCCGAGTGCATAGGCGTGCGCGAGCAGCGTAGATTCGTCTGGCGGCTTGCGTTTCACCCCGATGACCCCGTGCATGTGTGCCTCTAGATGGACTGTTTCATGTGAAACGTCGCACGCATCTCACACCCTCGCCGCTTTCTGGTAATGATTCACAAGGCGTCCAACATCGCCATCTCTCGCAAGCTCTTCCCGGCCGTTCACCCAGCGGAAGTATTCCATCGCTTGCGACACGACTTGCCCCGGCGGGATCGATTTTCCCGCAGCCAGCATGGAAGACAGCCGCAAACATTCAAGCTTCAAATCACGCTCAGATCGCATCTCACACCCTCCCGTAGCTGTCGGCGTAGTCCATCGAGACATAACGCCCGCTCTCAATTTGATAATTCATTTGTAGCTTGCAGGGATAGCCGAGTTCTTCAAATCGCGCTTTGCGATGAAATAAAACAGCTTCGGTCTTTCGGCTGGTCCCGTCGAATATCTCTGGCCGATGGACCACAAAGCCCTGATCGCACATGTTGTGCCAGTGCTTTGAGCCGCTCACGTCTTCCAGGTCGGGAGGGTCGCCGCGCCGCCTGCCATCCATTTTGGCTGGGTGCGCCACGATCTGGACGTGGCAGTTCATATCGTGGGCGAACAAGTGCAGCGCGCGAAGGCAGCGGCCAATGTACTCGGTTTCGGTCTCGTCACGGCTACGAGCGGCCTCCAATCGGTTCCAGGGGTCAACCTGAATAATCCGCGCGCCGTGCCGAATAACCGCGATCTCCGCCATCTCCAGAAACCATTCCAAGGTCGGGCGCTGATCCGGATGGACCAGAAATAGGTAAGCATCATTGATCCACCAATCAGCACGATTAAGTTCTTCGTCTGACATGTTCTTTTCAAGCTTGCCGCTGTGCAACGTGCGCAATTGGCGCCGCAGATGCGGCTTGGGCCGCGTCTCAAACGAAGCTACACAAATCGGCACCCCATACGTTTTCACAATCTGAAACCAGATTTGCCCCCACAGCGCCGTTTTCCCGTGCCCAGGATGGCCCGTGACGATCGATAGCGTGCGAGGAGCAAGCATTACCTTACTTTCCCATTCCGCAAAGCCTGGGCGCCACGTACTGAGCACTGCGGGCTCAGGTAACTCAGACAGACGGTAAAGACCCTCGACCGGCCATTGCAGTGCGCCATCCGATACACGATCACGCAGCGCATCGGGACCGTCGTGGATAAGTACGTCATTGGCGTCCTTGCAGCCCTCCGGCCAATCCACAAACCAGAACCGCGCCACCCCCAAAAGCCTTGCCATGTCCTGGCGAAGCGCAAGCCCATTGCCGTCCCCATCCCCGCACCAGATGAACTTTTTAACCCGGTTTAAACCGGCTTTTAACGCCTCCTCGACATACGCATAGCCGCGCATTTCCTTCGGATCATCGGCCGGCTTTTCCTTTGCCCCATTCGGAACGGAAAGAACCCGATCCGAAGGCACCCCAGCCTCCACCAAAGCACAGGCGTCCAGCTCGCCTTCCGTGATGAATACCTCCTGCGGATTGGACCGCAGAACCGCGTCAAGATTCCAAAACGCCAGCTTGAACTCACCGCCAGCCACATGCGATTTTTCCGGGAACGATCTAGCCTTCCACCCCTTTTGATATTTGAAAAATACCGCTTCCGACTTCCGTTCGAGGTCAGGAAAGAACGCCGTACCGGAGGCGACGCCCATGCGTCCCAAAGTCCCCGCGCTGAGCTTGCGGACGCGAACGGCCCACGCTTCGGCCGCGCTCGAAAGCTGAGATGCCGCCGCTAAACCCACAATGCCAGCACTGGAATTTTGCGCCATCGGCGTCGATCCTCACCGCTAAACAGCGATCCCGTTTCTTACGCCTAGTCGCACTGCATTCCGGGCACGTCGTGCGCTGTTCGCCGTCTCGATCATGGCGAACGTGAATCCCGCGCCGTGCCAATTCCTCAATCACCACGCATAACCTCGCGCCCGCAAATCCTCTTTGGACTTGCCGCCGTTTGCGACGGCACCGATGTATTCGCGCGGGTTTTCCTTGGTCGAAGCGGTTTCGATGGCCGCCCTGGCAAGCGCGATGTTGCTGCCTTTCGCCTTGAGAAGCTTGGCGATTAAGCCGCCGGCATTCTGGCCCAAAACCTCTTTCCCGCGCCGGAAAAGCTGCGCTTCGTGGTCGTCGGCGCGGATCAAAACATCCGAGGGCGCCGCGTCAGCGGCGGCATCTTTCTTTCTTTCTGGATTCTGATCTCTGGCTTCTGGCTTCTGAGTAATAGGACTTCCGGTAGGCCCCCTATTAGGGGGGGTATTAGGGGGCATATTAGGGTAGCCGTTAGGGTGGTTATCGCCCCATCGCTTCTCAATGTTCTTGCGACCTTCCTCTGACCTTTCATGGTCACGCACCATTCTGCGTGAGTAAACTACCCCGTCCTCCCTCGTGCTGAATACGCCATGGTTAGCGAGTTCGAACATGGCCTTTTTAACTTCTGGCAGCGGTCGCCCAACAAGGGCCGCAACGTCATTGATGTTCGGCTTCTTGCCGTCGATAAGGAGATGCCCGTAAGGCTCTGCCTCGTGCATATAGCCGAGAAGATCAGCCCATAGCCCGCGCGCTGCGAGCGAGCACATGCGCAATTTGGCATCAGAACGCCAATCGCGCGGGTAGTATTTCATCCAGGGACGGCTCATGCGATATTTTCCGCAGCGTTGACCCCTTGCTTCCGCACGCATTCGCGTACAATCGCGACAAGATCAGCGCCTGGGCATCTCACCCAGTCTCGCCCACGCACCCGGAACACATCAGCAGCAAGAAGCGCATCCGCCTCAATGGCAAAGGCTATTTCTCTGCTGTGCACATGCCATGTGCATAGTATCTTTAAGGGACGGGGATTGCCGCCTTTCAAGCCGTCAAGACGGTATGCCGGGTTAGAAGCTGTCCCGACCTTGGAAAAGAAGGCACCATCCTCTTCGGCAACGTAGACGTACCAGCCGAAGAGTTCCGACTTCCTTTGCTGATAGGCAAAGTCACTGCTCATGCACTTCTCTTCCGCGCTCTGGTCAGGTTTTCGACAACGCGGTTTGCTACATCGCCTAGTTTCTGGAAGCCTGGCTGGGTTGCCTCTATGCTCTCCACCCTGACCCTGCATCCGGTCAATTTGGCGTCCCAGGACATGTGAATCTCGCGGACGACGTGGCGGTTGTCTTGCTCGATGACGCCGTGGCCTACGAGCAGGTCGATGGCCTGCTTGGCGCAGTTGTCGAGATCGCCCTTCCCGGCATCCTCGATGGCAATATCGATCCTCACCGGGCCTGGAACATGTGCCGGGTGTTGCCGGTTAAGCCGAAGTCCTGCCTCGGTTCGCCAAGCTTTGTAAGAGTCGTGATTTGCCCAGTCGTATCGGCGCGTAGCGTTCACGCTTGGTGGACGGGGCAGGACGAGTTCAATCACGTTGATCGAGCCCCCACTTCACAGGCACGAGATCGCCCGTCCTGTAATTCTGGATCGGCACTGGCACCCAACCGCGTGCCTGAAATAGTTCCAGCTTATGGATGGGGACATGCGCGATGCGCTGGCGCTGCAAGGCGCGCATGCCTTCGTCGTCTATCTCGTTCATCAGCTCCATCGGCTATCCTCCTTCCTTTGGTTCTATGCACTTGCAGGTGCAACACCACTGCATCAGGACGCTGTATCGACCATGGCAGCAGTCCTGGAGGTCATGTGCAATGCACCAGCCTAAGCAGGCGTAGTCGTTCACGAGATGATGGCGGACATAGCGGAAGATCATTCGGCCGCCTCACGCTCGTATACCAATTCACGCCTGACCCACCGCAGAAACTCATTGATATTTACGACATGAATTTTCTTGCTTGAAACTCTATTGGCTTCGCGTTTGAGCCACTCGATAGCTTCAGCGCGGGCACCTTCGCCTCCGTGAAGAATTAGGATTTCGTGTTCTGGCATCCGCTCCACGGCATTGCGCATCAAATATACAAATTTCTCATCAACCGACCCCGATGATTCCTGCCAACGACATTCAACTCGTATCTTGCGCGGCCCATCCGTGATGACAAACTCGCTGCGGCTATCGCAATCATAAATGGAGCGGTATGGAACATTGCTCACCACAAGGCGCGGAGCAAACATGTCGAGGTTCTCACCATTTTCTCTGTGAGAGCGAAAGTGGAATCCCCTTGCAGAAAGCTCTCGACGCAAAACATCTTCCAAGAACTTTCCAGAGTGTGTTGATTCATAGCTCATGCAGCAAACTCCGGGATCTCCTGTTGAAACAGGTTTCGATTGATTTGATTGCCCCACACCGTCCAGCCAGGCATTGGGCGCCGAGCAAAGAGCTCAAGATAAGGGCCATTTAGTAACCGCTCTATCCGAACGGACGCCTCATCTGGCTTGCGGCTGTGCTCCCCAACGGGGGACATGATTACTTGGTGAACGTCCTTTGCTTGTCGTTTGGGGGAGCCACGAGTAGCCAACAAACAAACTTCTGCGTTGGCTCTCGTCCAATATCCCATACCCCAAAACAGATCACGGTTTTCGAGCGAGACCTGTTTTATCCATGTGAAGGCTACCGTTTTGTATTCGAAGCCCCATGCACGAATTACGTCTAGCGCGCCAGGAAGCTCTGGCATAACAGCCCAGAGAAACAGCGCGCAGTCGTCAGCCGCAAGTTTCTCGACCGGCAGCGACTTTATCCAATCCAGCCCCTGCGTTTCATAATGGCGGTCAGCAGAGCGAGCTTTGCCTTTCCCGGAGTAAACCTTGAACTCCCATGGAGGATCGGCGTAAATCACCCCGAACCGCTGGGCAGCATTGACGAGCAGGTCCAGATCTTCAACGGTGCATCCTTCAACTGGCTCATAATTCTGCAAACCGCGACGGCGGAACACCTCACCGCGCAGTTCGCGCGTTGGCCTTGGCTTCCCTGTTGTGGGGATTGTTTCTTCGCACCAATCAAGTAGCGCGTTCGCCTCGTTAGTAGGCCGCGCTGCTACCTCGGCGTGATGCTGGAACGACAGACCCTCTCGGCGCTTCGGCAGGTGCGCTTCAGCCGGATTGTTTGGGCGCCCAAACTTTGTTGCAATGCTTGCCGCCCATCGGCACGTCATGTAATCTGGCCCTTCCCAATCTTCAGCCGTCACAATGGCCTTACGCTCGCCGTACCGACTTTCCCCAAAGGCCCACCAATCACCGAGCCACCAAGAAACGCTCCGCTCGATCTTTCCAAGCAACGCCCCAGCCGAGCGCCAATCTTCCTCCGATAGGTCTGAAGGCAATTCCCACCCGACCTGAAGCACCCGCCCGCGCAAACCAAGGTTGCGCGACAGCGGGACAATCTCCCCATCTTTCGTGATGCCTTCGATGTCCACCGCTACTCCCCCAATCCCTTGCTATGCTCTGCGACGTAGTTGACGAGTTCCTTGCGCTCGGCTTCCAACATACTAACGATGTCCATGGCCATTGCTGGCGCACGCTCGATTAGCGCGTCGATGTCTGCGATCTTGCGCACGGCGGATGCGATGGTGAGTTGTTCGTCCATGCTACACACTCCTCAGCGGAGGAAGATCGTCTGGCGGTTCCGGCAACGGCATCCAATGCGTTGGTTCGAACGCGATAAAGCTATGAACATCGGCGCGCCATGACCAATGGCCGCCTCTTTCTGACCACATCATCGTTAGCATCCGTTCTCCGCCGCTCTCAAAACGCTGATATCCAAGAATCGAAGTCAGCCCGTCCTTTGGAGCGGTGGAGATTGGCTCCCACTTGCCCATCTGAGTTTCGGATTCGTCTGCCATCACGCCGCCTCGTTCCGACGCGGGATGTAGACGTTGGGCTTTGTTGGTTTTGGCGGCGCCTGGTACGCTATGCGGCAGTGAAACTTGCAGTAGGGCAAACTTGGCGCTGTCTGGCCGCCGCAAAAGAAGAAGCCCTGCGTGCCAGGATCGCCACACGGCCAGCGGCACGTCTCATTGGTGAGTTCAAGCAACGTGCGGCGCTGCTCTGGCGGGATGTCCTGGTCGTCAACCGAGGACAACAGTGGCTCATCGATATAGGTAACCTCATGGATTACGTGCCCAACGCCGTTTGGGACGATGCGCAGCCGTTTCCCTTGTAACTTCGGAACTAGGTTGCGCTTCTTTGAGCGCGGCCGATTTCTTGTGTCCTTCTCCCGTGCCGGCAAATCAAGCCGGTCAACTTTGCCGAGCACTGCGTTGCGCGTCACTCCGCCAAGATCGGCGGCTATGGCGCTTGCAGCCCAACCATCAGCCCAGCACCATTTCAATCGCTCGACGCGCTCTGTGGTCCACGCAACGCCAATGTTGCCGCGCCCGCGGCCGGGATGCTCCGACTGATCCATTGTCGTCATGACGCCACCCCTAGCTGCCCCAAAATAATTTCAATGTCTTTCTGCACTGCCTCATCAGTAGCGTGAAGACGAGTTATCTTTCTGATGGCGTGCAACGCCGTAGTGTGATCACGGCCGCCGAAGCGCCTGCCTATCTCTGGCAAAGAACGGAGCGGACTAAGTGGATTGAGTGTTTTGGCCAAATACATCGCGATTTGGCGCGGCTTCACAAATTTGGCAATTCGAGAGTGCCCCATCAGGTCCGCACGAGTGACGTTGTAATATCGTGCGACGGCAGACTGTATTGTGATGATTTGAATGCTGGCCGCATCGTTCACCAATGGGGATGATGCCGGCGTTTGGTCGGGCTCAGTCAGCGGAAGTGGAACTGGAGGCTCTGCCGCAACCGGTAGGGTAACTTCCTGCTCGGGATATTTCACGCCGTATTTCTCATTCTCCTCTGGCAGAGGAGCAACATCCCTTGTCTCACGTTTGAGGTCTATGCCGCTGTCTGGGACGGCATTCATGGTCAACCGCAACGCCCGCTCTTTGCGGGCTCTCTTCTCTAGCATTTGGAATGGCGTTGCCTGTGCGACATGCAAGCTCATGCTTCCTTCCCCTTTGACTGACAAACCCCGGTATGCGCCGCATGACGGCGCCGAACTCACGGATTGATTCATCTGTTGCGCTGTCCATTTCGTGCCCCGTGGTGCTACGAAAGCAGGCCCACGACTAAGTCGCAGGCCCGACGCAACAGAACGCAACGGTTACTAACGAAACCCAACCCTGGTGGCTGCTTGATATGCAGCGCGTGGTTGTTTGTTAGTTGTTATTGGCGAGTGGCGCCGCATCCAAAAGCTGAGAAATCTTTGCAAGCATTTCTTCTTTGCTCGACGCTCTAATCCTGCAGTTTTCAGCAAACGTGCTCGCCCAACCAAACATTCCAAGAATGCCGAGAAACCCAAGCAGGAAATTCAGCGTCGTACTGGCAAGCGTTAACTCGTTGACAACGACGGCGCCGCAAAGGATCGTGATGGTCGCAACGTCGTTTGCGAGAGACTGTAAGAACGTCTCGTTTCTGATGTAGATTGTTAATCTTGGTCGGCTGCTCGCTCATATCTCGCTGGCCTTTCTCATAGCTTCGCGGAAGATGCTGGCGAGGCGCCGGTCCTCGACAAGTTGCGGCCACCATTTTGTGCTGCTGTCTCGCATGAGGATTTCAAGAATGCGGGCGCCGTCTTCGCTCCGTAGCAATCCGGCGAGAATACTCGCCATGGGTTCGCGATCCCCAGATGCCCAAGCGCGGCCCGTGCGCTCGCTTGTGCCCAGCAGAAAGTGAAGGTGCGCCGCGACCTTGAACTGCCAGAGTTCACGGGCCATGACCGCGAACCAGAGCGGCCCTGGCACAAGTGTGCCGCGATTGTCCGGCGCCGATGTTTCGAGGCACGACTGTGCCACCGGAAAAATTGCCGCCGCGCCCGATCCGGGCAAATCTCCACGCATGACAACAACCCCCCGCTACGCAACGGCACTAATTCTGCCGTCCTGCCCCCACCCCCCGATGGGACGGCAGAGCGCGGCACGGCTGACGATGTGTTTGGATGTACGTCTGCCGTGCCGCGTGCCTTCCCCCCGGAAAGGGATTCGGATGGCATCTGCTTCAACGCTTGGCAGACGAGGGCCGTCGATCCCCAGCTTGCGCCGCCATCCGAACTTTGAAACGGTGCGCGCGTTGATGGCCTTGAACGGACATTATGTCCTTCCCGCTGTGAAACCGCAGGCCATCTTTCTGAGAGCGACCGAGCCGCGCGCTGCCCGACCGAGGTGCTGTCACAGCGGTATTCGTGCGAGGCAACCATCATGTCGCCCTCGCGGTTATCTCGAGGGCGGCCTCACGCAAACGCTGGAGCTTGCCCCGTTGCTTCGCCCGCCAGTTGCGCATGTAGGCGGCGTGACAGGACCGGCAGTAGCGCTGCTTGCTGTCGAGCGGTTCGGTACACCGCGCACAGCGCCGTACAGGACCGCAGGCCAGGCGCTTCTGGATGGGCGTCAGCATGATGCAACTCGATACCGATAGAGCCCGCGCGAGATGTATTCGCGCTCGACTGTTAGTCCGCCGAATTTTGACTTGCGGAGATCGCGGAGCCTCGCTGATACAGACTGCAACGGATGGCCGGTTTGTTCTGCGATCTCACTCAATGTGCGCCATTGTTTGTCGGACATCAGATTGCGCACATCGCGGAGCTGCGCGTTGAGCCGGCCATGATCGCGCTCATGATCGTAGGTGGCGCCGTCAAAGCGCGGCGGCTCCCAGTCAAGCAATGAGAGCTGACCCGGAAGCACGTCTTATGCCCCCCGCCGTGTCGGTGCCCGAGCACCAAAATGGCAGCGTTTTGGCAGATTGGATTTTTCCCCTGCTACATATTTGCGGCCGAACGTCCCACTGCCGACATGTTGTCGCATTTTGGGCAGGACATTCTCCCCGTTGTAAAAGTTGGGGAGGTGGGAATGGGAGTGGTCTTGCAATACAGGCGCGCTCATGGACGCGCCTCCGCAGGCTCCGCACACTCACGAATCGATGGTTCAGGTCTGCTGATGCCGGGCGGCCAAGGCGCATCCGGCCAATTATCAGAAAACCACTGTACGGCTCGTTCGAGCCTTCGAACCTGTATATCCGCGCCAGCTTCGATAGCGGCAAACTTCTTGCCATCGTCAAAGACGCGCGAACTCACAGTCGATAATTCGACACCCTCAAGCTCGGCATATTTCCGAGCCAAAGAAAGCAACTGTTCAATGCCGGTCATGCCGCCAGTATCGGTAAACTTACCGGTCCTGTCAACGGCAATCTTACCGGGTGCCGAAAATCTTTATTCCGGTCATCTTACCGGGATGGAACTTGACGTTCTAAAGGTGCTTTTGGCGAATCTCGAAAGGCTCATGAAAGAGCGAGGCTTGTCGGCCGACGCGCTTTCCAGGCGTGCAGGGGTGCCGGATGCGATTCGGAACCTTCGCCGCGCCATAGAGAGCGGCAAGGGCGGCACAACACTGCGAACCCTTGCCGCACTAGCCAAAGTCTTGAACACCACGCCAGCAGCGCTCCTTACGCCCGCTGACGGGCACGGAGCAGCGGCTCCCACAACCGAAGACCCTGCGGCCTGGCACGACTTCCTGCTGTCCCAGCGGGTGATGATCGACCGCATGCTGGCGAAACCAGAGGCCAGTGAGCCGACCCCGGCAGCGGCGCCAAAAAGGCGCCGAACAAAAAATCGGTAGACTTACCGGTTTTCGCTTGACGCGGTAATTTTACCGGTCTAGTGTGGCTCCCGTCGTAAGCCGCAACGGGAGCCCTGCCGATGTCCAGCCCGCGTCAGAAGATTTCCGAGATCGACAAGCGGATCGACCTCAACCGGCGCGCGATGATCGCTCGACTGCGTTTTCGGCCAGATCGGAGTGCCGCCGCTTGGCAGCGAGCGTGGGATAAGTGCCCCGATCTCTGGGCAGTCGAACAACAGCTTTACCGATTGCGCGGCGCCCTTCAGATCGAACGGGACACCGCCGACGAGCTTAAGTTCCGACAAGAGCGGCGCCAAAAGCGGCGAACGCTTCACGCGAAGAAGTGCCCTACCTGCGGCTCCTATACCCTTGCGGGAGCCGCGACATGACCGCCACCATCCTCCCCATCGACCACGACCTTCGCCCGTCACCTGAGAAGGTAGCCATGCTGGAAGAGCATCGGCGCGAGTTCAGAGCAGCAGTTGCTGCCGTCATCGCCCGTAACGATGCGCGGCGGATCAGACAGGACCTCCATCCCCGTCAGTCGCAGGAAGACATCGACCATCAGCGCGATTGGGATCAAGAGAAAGAATTTGGTTGGGCGGCGGAGGACTGACCATGTTCACGCAAGCCAACATCATTCCGATTGTCGTCTTCTCGCTCGCCTTGGCAACCATCGTGACCGCTGCGATTGGAGTTCTCCGATGAGCGCTTTGGACAGATACGCCGAGTCTCCCGTCGCACAAGCCTACATCAACATGAACGATGTTGAGAACGCATTGGACAATCTGCGCACGCTTACGATGGAAGCACTGAGCACCGAGGAAATGAGAGTTGCAACCGCCGCGCTCGCGTTCTCGTGCCTGCTCAGCGCGATTGTAAAGCATCGGACGCAGAACGCAGAGCGGTCAACCCAGTCGGTATCAATTGGAGCGTTGATGTCATGAGTACGACGGCCAAGATCATTGAGCACGACACCGGCAAAGCGGTTGCCGTTGCGCCGGCAACGCAGACCGCCCTCACGCCGATGGATATGCTCAGCCGCGCGGTTGAAAGTGGCGCCAACATCGAAGTGATGGAAAAGCTCATGGCGCTGCATGAGCGCTGGGAGGCCAACCAAGCGCGCAAGGCGTTCGATGAAGCAATCGCCCAAGCCAAGGCGGAAATCCCTCCCATTGCGAGGAACGCTACAGCCCACAACAGCAAGCGCTATGCGGATTTTTCGGCCATCGCGCGCACGATCGATCCGATCATTTCCAAATACGGGCTGTCCTATAGGTTCCGCAGCAATCAGACTGACCGGATTAGCGTTACCTGCGTGATCTCCCACAAGCATGGCCACAGCGAGGAAACAACGCTGAGCGGGCCGGCCGACACAACCGGCAACAAGAATGCCATTCAGGCAATAGGCTCAACCCTGACTTACCTGCAACGCTACTCGCTCGTTCAAGCACTCGGCCTAGCCGCCGCGACCGACGACGACGGGCAGACTTCGGTCAACGGCGCAGCGTGCATCACAGACGAACAAGTTGACGAACTGCAGCGCATGCTTGCCGAGACGAAATCGAACCTCACTCTGTTCCTCAAACACATCAAGCTCGAAAGCCTCACGCAGATACGCGCCGACAAGTTCGATGTCGTCAAGAACTTGATCCTTGCCACTGCCAGGAAGCGAGAAGCCATGGAGGCACAAAAGAAATGATCGAAGTCACGCAAGGTTCTCCGGAATGGATTGCGTTACGCCTGGGCAAGGTAACGGCGTCGCGAGTGGCTGACGTAGTTGCCAAGACCAAGACCGGATGGGGATCCTCGCGCGCCAACTACATGGCCGAGCTTGTGGCAGAGCGCCTGACTGGATCGCCTGCCATTGCCTATACCAATGCCGCCATGCAGTGGGGCACCGAGAAGGAGCCGGAAGCGCGCTCAGCCTACGAGTTTCTAACCAATATCGAAGTCAAGGCGGTTGGGTTCATCCCGCACCCCGTCATTCAAATGGCTGGGGCTTCGCCTGATGGGCTGGTCGAGGACGATGGGCTTGTGGAAATCAAGTGTCCCCAGACGGCAACGCACTTGGAAACGCTTCTCGGCGGCGAGATCGATGCCAAGTACATCAAGCAAATGCAATGGCAAATGGCCTGCGGGGGCCGCGCTTGGTGCGATTGGGTGTCTTACGACCCGCGCCTTCCTGAGCCCATGCGTCTTTTCGTGCGCCGTGTCCCGCGCGACGACAAGTTGATCGCGGAATTAGAGAAGGACGTAAAGGACTTCCTTTCCGAACTCGACGCGAAGGTGAGCGAGCTTTCCGCACGCTACCTGCAAAAGGATGCAGCATGAGCGCACCTATCACATTCGTTTGGGAGGGCGATGCCATGGTGCCACTCGCCCGCTTCCACAAGCTATGCGACAAGCAGTTTGCGGTCGGGGCTGAATACCCTCTTGTTGTGGAGGAACAGCGCTCGCATGCCTCGCACTCGCATTACTTTGCAGCGTTAACCGAGGCATGGCGCAACCTGCGGGAGGACGTGGCCGAGAATTTTCCGACCGTCGAGCGGCTGCGCAAGTATGCGCTAATCAAAGCTGGCTTTGCCGACGAGCGCTCGATAGTCTGCTCGTCCAAGGCAGAAGCACAACGTGTTGCCGCATTCATTAAGCCGATGGACGAATACGCCATCGTCGTAGTGCGCGAGGCCACCATCAAGGTCTACACCGCGCAATCGCAGTCTATGCGCGCGATGGGCAAAAAGGATTTTCAGGCATCAAAGGATGCCGTCCTTGACGTAGTGGCACGCATGGTTGGCGTAACAACTGAGGAACTTCGCCACAACGCCCCGCCGCTGACGCCTGATTCTCCTGCTCCGAGCCATCAGCGGGAGCGTGTCACGTCATGATCGACATTGCCCCGCCTCGCTCTGTGATGGAATGGGTCGGCAAAAGTCCGGATCAGCCGTTCCCGGATCGTGTGCGAACTCGCATTTATTTGCGAGACAAAGGCACATGTCAAATCTGCAAGCGCAAGCTCGCCGCAGGAGACAAATGGATCGCCGACCATAAGATCGCGATTATCAACGGCGGACAGAATCGAGAGAGCAACGGGCAACTCATCTGCGACTGGTGCGACAAGCATGTCAAGACGCCAGCCGACGTGAAGGAAAAGAGCAATACGGCTCGCGTTCGCGCCAAACACATTGGCGCTAGGCGCGCGACATCGCGGCCGATCCCAGGATCACGCGCCAGCGGCATCCGCAAGCGCATGAACGGAACGGTAGAGCGTTGGTAAGCACTGAATGCCGATAAGCGAGACGGAATAGGCTAGAGAGGCAGCAATGGGCTCCCTGGAAGGCTTCGACAAAAAGAACCATCCGGTTGGCAATGTCATTCAGCGACATATCGACAAGTGGAATGCATCCCGCGACAAGATCGTTCGGGATGCTCCATTCCGCATAAAGTTGATGTGGTCGGTCGGCAATCAGTTGCGACGATTGGGGCAAACCATGTGCAAGCCACTTGAAGATAAGCGAGACGCGACATGACCGACATGCGAGAGGCGCTGGAGCTTGCGCTGCCGATTCTTGAACAGGATCGCGTATGGACGTTGAGTTGTTATACGCGGGGCTCGTCGGGACGTGTCGAGGACCTCGACGAAGAAGGGTTGGCCGAATTCGAGCCGATCGAGCGAGCCATCTCTGCCATCCGCGCCGCCCTGTCCGCGCCAGGCGATCTGATGCGAGCCGCCTCTGCGGCGGCGGCACAGACCGAAACATGGTCACCGGATCGGCAGGAGTATGCACGTCGAGTTTCCGGCACTCCACAAGACGGGGAGATGCCTCCGCTTTGCGAGGGTCACGGCCAGCCCTGCTACTACTGCGGGAAGCCATGCAGTTCACTCTCCGGCAATCCCGGCAAGTGGCCTATTCCGCTCTGTCACCGCGACGACCCCGGCAAGGTGGTATGGCACCATGAAAGGTGCGTGACTGAGCGACTCGTCGAGAACCAGGCGCCACAAGGCGGGGAGGCGGCGAACGACGTGAGCGCCATCTACGCGGCGCTTGGGCTGTTCCAATCTGTCATCAAATGCGGCGAACCGTGGACGCCTGCGTGCGCAGAAGCCAACCTGAAAGCACGCGATGCGTTGAAGCGGCTCACCGCTACGCCTCCCCCGCCTGCAATCGGGGAGGCGGAGATCGCGGATGCCATTTGTATGGCGGGAGAGACTGACCCGGAATTTTCAGCACATGGCCATCTCAGCCTGACGAGACCAGAAGCCATGGCTTTAGCCCGCGCCTTCCTCGCGCTCATCAAAGCACCGTCCCCGCCTGCGATCAGGGAGAGTGCACCGAGCGTCGTCGTCCAGGCTCTGAAAGAAGCCGCAGACCGCCACGCGGCCCACATCGCTCGGATACGCAGTCAACGGGGCGTGCCAGTCAAAGAAGATCGGGACTTTGAGCGCTTGCTTGCCGATGCCCTCGCGGTGATCAACAGCCATGGGAATTTGACGACGAGCCCCTCTGGAGAATGAGAGATGCGATACCGATCACATGGCCCACGCTGCGGCTGCACGGAATGCCGGCTGACTGGCTGCGGCCTCCTAGCCTACGGGTACGACATCTGCATCGACTGCGATGGAGCAGGTCGCTACCCGAGCGGGGACGCCTGCCAAAGCTGCGAGGGCAGCGGTCGCGTTCTTCCGGGAGACGGAATTCCGTTAGAGCAAATCCGTCGTGAAAAACACTGACGAGAATTTTGGGAAAACCGCTGACGAATAGAGGACGACATGCTTGCACAGAACTTTAAGACGCCGGCCGAGCTGGGGATTAGCGACGCCGAATTCGACGCGCTCCGAGCCGTTCTTGGAATGTTAGAGCGAGGAGAACTGATCGCGGCTACGTCTCCGTTTGTGGCCAAAATTCCCAATGGCTTTCACATGGGATCGGTTTGGGATGAGGGTGAATGCGGCTCCGTTGGTTGCATTATGGGGTGGTGCAGGTTTGTTGGCGGAAAGCACCTCTTCAATATTACGGAGAATAATTACCATCCCCGAGAACTGGTCAAAGGACTATTCATGTTCGACGATCCCAGGCGCCATAGGGTGAATGATCCAGCCAAGGCCGCGTGCGCGCTCCGTAATTACCTGACCCACGGCGAGGCGCGTTGGGACGAAGCACTCGCGTCGTGATTTTCACTCAGGAAAAACCACCGCAAAATCACGACGGAAAATGACCATGGGCGATCTTGTATTTCAGGACTGGATGTTCCCACTGCCCATGCAGCAGCAATCCGTGTTGGTTCTTGCCTGTCGCGGCCCAGACGGTATTGCAAAATTTCACCCCTGCAAGTCGGTGGTCGCGCGCTACCGGGCCAGCGTGCTCAAGGCGGCCTATCTCGGACGACCAATGCGGATAGATGAAGGTGACGCAACAACCTTCATGACCCTCGCAAATTTCAGCGACGACCGGGAATGGTACGGCATTGTGCGAGAGTTCTTCGATAACGTCGATGCGATCCCACATCATTACTACTTACACCTCGCGCATGGCGCGGAGATCATAGGCTATAAGCATTCCGATGCCTTGTTCCGCAAGCGCTGGATGAATTTCTATTTCCAGTGCTGCCAGGACATGCACCTTTTCCCAGAAACCGAAGCGGACCTAGACACGCGGCTTGCCGACTGGGAGCGCCAGCACTGGGATGGCGTCGTGGTCCACACTGACCATAAACCATCGCAGGATAGCTGATGAACTCGCGGGACGAATTTGTAGCAATCGGCTGGGCGGGGCTTCTGGCGCTGTTCGCTTCAGGCTTCATGATGGCCGAGAGCTTGGAGGCCATCGCGGAAAGCGGCAGGCCGGCTGGCCCGATATTGCTGACGCTCATATTCGCCCTCTTAGCGCGTAGCGATGCCAAGCAGTTCTTCGGTTCGGGCAGGTGGGTGCGCGGCAGCCTAACTTGGCGACGCGAGGGGCCGCCCGAAAACACCGGCATTGACCAAAGGCATGAACTTAAATCGCATCAGGCGCCGCATCGCGAGGAAGGAACAGAACGGTGAACAGCTCTCAATCGAAGAAGCACAGGTGGCGATCCTCGATTGGTTGGCCAGTCTCGGCCACGAAGTCCAATACTGACGCTTACCAAAAGCCAGTGAAATCCAACGACGGAAAATGACCATGACCGACATGCGAGAGGCGACCGCGAACACGAGCGATGAAGCGTGCGCAGTCGCATGCATGCTTGTCTCAAACCCGCAAGGCGCACTACGCCAGAACGGCGACGGCTGGCAGCGGCGCGTGAATGATCTCATACGAGCGCTGCGGGACGAGCGGAATGCACTCAAGGCAGAGATCGCCACCATGGCCGCGCCACAAGGCGGGGAGGCGGTAGATGGACTGAAGCCGTGCCCATTTTGTGGAGGGCGCGCCGAACTGGATAGCCGACGAGGATATCGCTCCCTGACCACCGGCAACATCGAGTCGGCGGTTGCAATCTATTGTCTACAATGTTCGGCCGACATGTCGATCTGCCATCGTGATCGCCCTGGCATAGACCCGTCAGAACTAGCCGATGAACTCAGAGAGGCGTGGAACAAGCGCGCCACAGGCTGATGGCGTCGTGACTGACGTTGACCGATAGGGATTGAACCATGGCTGACGAGTGGCAACCGATCAACACGGCGCCGAAAGATGGGACGACCATTCTCGGGTACTGGTGCAACGGCGAAATGAGCCCTGGATCAATTTGTGACGGCGAATGGGTGCCTGAATGGGAACAGGATCAGCCATGGTCAATGCCCACCCACTGGATGCCGCTTCCTCCGCCCCCAGCCGCCGCCGACCGATAGCAATGGAATCTAACGACGGAAAATCAAAGATGTCCCAGCCTTTCAGCCCCGTCACCATCGCCCTCAATAAGATAAATGCCGAGATCGGCAATCGACAAACCGTGTTGCGGGAGTTGAACGAGAAACGCATGCGCCTTGAGGGCGAGATTTCGGGCTTGCGCGAAGCTCAGAACCATTTCGAGGCCGCCCAGCACGCAAGCCCGCCTCGGCACGGGGAATGATTTTGCGTCGCGATTGTCACTCTCGATTAGCAATGGAATTTGACGACGTGAATGAACAAGATTTCAGCTCGCAAGGAAGCCATCATCGACAAGATGATGTGCCTTGCCTATCCGATCCGAGTTATCTGCGAAGTTGCGGAAGTCAGCCGCAATACGGTTTTGGTTCGGCGCGCGCCAATGGTTCACTGTCGCGGTTTTTGGTTTGTAAATTGTCCGTGTGGCAAGCCGGTTATCGACCCAGACACCGATCACTTCCACGATCAGGAGCCATGCGCCCGGCGTGCGCGACGCAACCGTCTTCTGCTTCGCATTGTCCGAGGCAAGCGACAGCCAAAGCCAAAGGTCAAACTGACTGCCGATCCGGGGCAGTATGTTTCAGCCGGCCGTCCTGTAGTGCCTACTTCCAAGCAAGCCTTACGGGACGCGCTGGCAGAAGCGGTTCGCAATACGGCAAATCTTCACGCTGACGAATAGGAAATTTGAACCATGACTGACGAGTGGCAACCAATCGAGACGGCGCCGAAGGACGGGACGACCATCCTTGTATTTGGCAAGCCGACAGCAATCGACGGCCTCTCATTTAAGAGCGCAGGGCTTCACACCGCTTACTGGGATTCCATCGATGGGGCTTTCTGCCTGACCGGCGCAACATGCGCTGGACCGTTTATCTATCCCAGTCACTGGATGCTGCTTCCGCCGCCCCCAGCCCCCAAGGGCGTCGTGATCCGCACTGATCCGATAACATGAAAAATCGCTGACGCCATGACAAACGAAGAGATCGACCGCTGGCTCCGCAAGGCCAAGCGCCAGAAAATCCAGGAACCCAACACCGCGATGGGCCAATACGTGGACGAATGCGGGTGGAGCAAAACCGGCTGGGCGATCTGGAATAAGGGCGGCGACTGCACATGCGTACCAGCGCGTAAGCCTATACCTCACCGCGGGCGGTCACAGAAAGTGGCGACGGCGCATATCGTTACGGGCAAAGCGCGCCGGAGGGCCGCCAATTCCGTCAGTCATCGAAGTTCGTAGGGACGCCTAGGGCGGCGTAGGGCGGCGAAACAGGATCAGCTTGCAAAGACCGAAAGCCGAGATTGAATTGCACCAATGAAGCGCCCCGCCCCATTCACGCAAGCCGAGATCGCGCGCGTCATTCGCGCGGCGCGGCAGGCGGGCGCGAAGTCGGTCGAGGTGCGCGCGGGCGACCAGACCGTTACCGTTAATCTCGACACCCCGTCCACAGATGCCCAAAAGGCCCTTGAACCGGAGCGGGAGGTGGTCCTGTGATGCAGGCAATGCCGCGCCCGCGCCCGCCACACCTTCACCGGGAGACCAGCCGCCATGGCCGGCTGGTCTGGTATGTTCGCATCGGCAAAGGCCCTCGCATCCGGCTTCGCGGCGAGTTCGGCACGCCCGAGTTCGAACAAGCATATCAAGCGGCCCTGGCCGGAGAGACGGTCGAGCGCAAGTCGAAGTTCGCCGCCAGCACGCTCGGATGGCTGGTCGAGCGCTACCGCGATAGCGCTGACTGGACCAAGCTTTCGATGGCCACGCGTCGGCAGCGCGAGAACATTTTCAAGCACGTCCTCGCATCGGCCGGGGCCGAACCTATCGGCCGGATTGATCGCAAGGCGATCTTAAAGGGCGTTGACCGCCGCCGCGCCCACCCGAACGCCGCGCGACATTTCGTGCAGACGATGAAGGGTCTGTTCGCTTGGGCCGTCGCCGCTGAGCTCGCCAAGAGCGATCCCACGCGAGACGTGAAGCCACCGCGCCCCAGCTCTCGCGGCCATCATGTCTGGACGGAAGACGAATGCGCGGCCTATGAGAAACGTTGGCCGCTTGGCACGCGGGAGCGCGTCGCCTTCGCCATCCTGCTCTACACTGGCCTGCGCCGTGGCGATGCCGTCCGCCTGGGGCGCCCGCATGTCCGTGGCGGCATTGCCGCGATCCGCACCGAGAAGACGGGACAGATCGTCACCATCCCGATCCTTGCGCCACTGCAAGCCGCCCTCGACGCTGGGCCCGTTGGGGAGCTTACATTCATTGCCGGCGACCGAGGACGGCCGCTGACGAAGGAATCGTTCGGGACGTGGTTTGGGGAAGCCTGCCAGGCTGCCGGCGTTCCAGGTCGCGCGCACGGTCTGCGCAAGGCCGGCGCAACGCGAGCGGCCGAGAACGGCGCGACGGTCGCGCAGCTTGAGGCCCTGTTCGGATGGCGCGGCGGCGGAATGGCAGCGCTCTACACGCGCGAAGCCAATCGCGTGAAGCTCGCGCTCGATGCAGCCGATAAATTGCTCCCGCAAGAACAGGAACCGAACTCCTATTCCCTCACCTCGCGATCAGGTGCGGGAATGAAGCCGAAAAAATAAACCTTAACAGATGGATAGAAAATCGATGGTGGGCGCACCAGGAGTAGAGCAATCAAGCCCTGACAACGGGTTAGCCGGGAGGTGCGGGCAAAACGCCGGCCTTGAACCGAAAACAGAATTTTCGACGCCGCCCGCACCTCGATTGGGCTACGTCTATTTCATCGCTGACGACGACGCGATCAAGATCGGCTATTCGCTTTGCCCAGAAGGGCGGCTGGCCGACATTCAAGCCAACACATCGCGGCCGTTGCGCCTCCTCGCGAAGGTCTGCGGGTCCATGGACGACGAGAGGCGCCTGCATGACCACTTTGCCGAGTATCGGATTAAGGGCGAATGGTTCCGGCTCAATGATCGGCTTAAGGACATGCTGCGTCAGATTGACGAGTACGGCCTGCTCTATGCGAGCAGTAATCCTGGCACAGTCCAAGACCTGATCGCCGGGAAGTTCAAGCACCCAAGACCTGATGAAAATCTGCCCACCAAGACCCGCGATGCCATGCGCGCATTCGTGGAACAGCGGGACCGAGATGGTTGGGAAAGCCCTGAGGTCGAGCAGTGGGCAAAATTCTCGCTTTACAGCTTAGAACAGGCGGCAAAGAAAAAACTGCCCACCGCCATGCGGGATGCGCTCGCCACGTACACTGACAACCTTGAAAAGGCTCTGCTCGCTGCGGCCTTGCCGGTAAGCGCGCGACGGAAGGCTAACGGGTTGATGTTGTTGCGTTGGCGTCAGTCAGGGGAATTCGAGAGGAAGCATAGGTCGGCAACGGGAGGCAAAGGATGAAGAAGTTCTGGATGGTCTTCGGCATCAAGAATGAGGGCGTGTTGAGCCGATTCGACACTTACGACGAGGCCGAATTGGAGGCCAAGCGCCGCGCGCACAACGCAGGCCAAGGTGACTTCTTCATTTTGGAGGCGGTCGCAGTTGCCAAGCAGCCCGTACCGCCGATTGAGGTGACGAAGCTATAGCGTTGGTGTCAGTGACGCGAGTTCGACAGTCGGCAGAGGGCGGCAACGGGATGACATGCCAACGAACAACGAAATAGTGGCCGCTGCGATGGCGATGCTTAAAGAAGACCCAATCTTCATCGGCATGCTGAATGGCGGCGAGTTACATCAATTGGCAGAGGCAGCCCTTCGTGCTGCCGAGGCAGAGCGGATAGCTAAGCGCAGAAGAGACTGCACGCACCCGCACAAGAGCGGCACCGGGACCATCGCCTCTGACGGCTCTGGTTCATACCAGTGGTCTTGCCCGGACTGCGGAGCGGAGGGCCACAGCAACATCCCCCCGCTGCAGACGCGCGGCAGCATCATCAGTTGCATGTATCACCGAACCCCGTAGGGACGTAACGGGCGGCAGGAGGGAGCCAATGTTGCACTGGGAAGAATCTGAATGCGCACGCGGGTTCCCGATCTGGCTACGCTATCTCGACTGCGGCCATTGGGGGCTTATCCTGACGGGCAGCTACAGCCGATGGCTATACCCGCTATACCCGACACCGAGCCTCCGCGACCTGATCGTCGTGACGAGTTAAATCTGTCCGCCGGATTCAGTTTGAAATGCAGAGGGAACAGGAAATGGGCAAGGTCTACATCGTGTACGGCAGCAGCGGGGAATACTCCGATAGGACAGAATGGGCCGTCGCCGTCGTTGAAACAGAGGACGACGCTAAAGCCTACGTGGCAGCGCTCGATGAACAATACAAGCAAATCCCGCAGGAAATGCATGAAGCCAGATGGTGCCATGAAGACGAAATGAAAGCGATTATGACCCTCGATCCATGCTTTGAGTCAGACTATACGGGCACGCACTATTTCTACGGCGAAGCGGACTTCATCCCAACGCGCGATCTCGCGGCCAAGATCGCCGCCTAGACTGCGTCAGCGACCGATCACTGAGAGACGCAGAGGGGGAAGGAAATGCAGATATTTCTTGCAGCCATTTTCGGCATTATTGGGTGCGGCATCGCATTGCATCTTTTTGGCAGCATGGGACCGATGCGCACATGGAGCATAATGGATATAGGGTCTCTGCTTGTTGTGGGGGGCCTGCTGATCGTATTGGGTCTTCTTATCGCGGCCTTAGCCTGCGCTCCTCCTCCCGGAAAATGAATGGGTCACAGGAAGCCACGATGGCGCGAGCAAAGCCCACAACCCGTCAAAAGCCAGTCGTCGTCAAAAACACGGAGAGATGCAGAGGAGAGCGGGAAGGTGGGCGATCTGAGAAGACAATTCCCCCTTGGAGCAGGGATAATTACGAATGCGCACTATGCTGAACAACACCCTAGATCACCCCAAGTGAGGCACGGGAAGGTTGTCGGGTACTGCTCAGATGGCAGCACCTTGTGGATCAAATGGGATGATCGCAAAAGCAAAAATCCACTCAGCGTCAATTTCGTTTCCCGCGACGACCAGCAGACCGACGAGCACGCCGAGGCGTCAGAGGGAAACAGTTAGAGGCCAGAGGGAACAGAAAAAATGATTACGGACGATCTGGAACTGCCCATAACACGGACCAAGCTGACCGGCCCCGCCGTCGATGCTCTGGAAAACCGGAAAGAGCACGGCGCCGCGCAGGAAGTGACTACAGCAGAGCTGCGCGCTCGCTACGAGGCAGTGAAGGATCACACCCTTGCTGGACTGAAGATGCTCCTCGCGACAGTTGGCGTCAGCGATAAACAGTGAGAGGCCACGATGGAATTTAACGACGCGCCTTTGGTTAATGGCGAGCCCTCCGGTTTTAAAGCTGCTCATCCGCAGTGGTGAGAGTGAGCCTGACCGTGAGGCGGGCTTGGCGGAGGGCTCACCATTAGCCGAAACACCGAGAGGCCATCATGGCAGAACTTCTTTCCAACATCGGCTGGATGCTCAGAGGTCATACAGACCAATGGGCTGCGCGTAAATTCCGCGTCCCCATTGCGACTATCAGAAGATGGCGCTTAACGGCGTTAGGGCGTCCAGCACTTTGGTTTTGGTGCTAAGAGAGGCCACGATGGAATCTGACGACGCGGCACGGAGCTGGAACATGAAAGCGCTCGCAATCCCCGTCGTGACGTTCTCTGGCATTCTTCTCGCGGGCATTATCTTCGGATGCTGGCCAAACGCAGATCGCGCTCAACCTGTGCCGAACGATTACAGTAAATGCGATGTGATCGTGCTGGGCGACCGTCTTGCCTGCGTGAGACAGGGCGACAAAAAGTCAGCGATAGAACACTGAGGGGCCGCCAATGAAAGCGTTTGACAAAATTGCGGAAGGCTTGAAGCAGGCGCTCGCATATGCACGGGGTGATTGCGATCACGATTGGGAACGCGGACGCACCACTGCTGACGGGGGCCAGGTAAAGCGCTGCACAAAATGCGGCGTTCGGATCACGACTTACCCAGGCGTCCAATAATTATGCTTATGCGTCGTCAATGCCAGGAACCACGACATGCTCGCCCGCCCAGAAACCCGGAATTATGTAGCTGTCTCACGACGGTGAGACAGCTACATAATTCCGCAGAAACCGCCGACTACATGCTGGACAACTATGGTGCGTGCGAACGAGGCTCGGACTGCTATCGGGGCAAGGATGAACGGGGCGCGCGCAATGGATGTCTGTTCACGGGATGGCGCGGGCGAATGTGCCCTCACTGGCGCCCGGCTGGCTGGCTAAAGCCAGAACAGATCACGCGTTGACATCACACAATGGGATTTGACGATGGATATTGTAGAGCGACTGCGCTTTGACGCTGCCAGATGCGAAGTGCAATTTTCGAAGGGTGTTGCCGGGAACATCGAGGAGGCCGCAGACGAAATCGAACGGCTGCGGGAAGATTTGGCGCTGCGGAATCAAACTGCCTGCGACCGTTTGGAGGCCCTCAAGAAATTGGAGCCGGAGGTCGAGCGGCTGCGGCGTGGCCTTAACATCATCGTCCAGGCAGGCACAGTGTATGGGGGAGCGTGGTGCATAGCGCAGGCCCTTGGGCACCTGCACGATCTTGACTTCGACACATACCCTGAGACCGGCAAACCGCTAGAACCGTCAGACATGGGCGCTGATGAGCAGCAAACGCCGCCAGCTACGGATGATCGTGGCGGCGATAGGCGGCAGGAGGGCGGACGTAGCCGCTCTCCTGCTCGCTGAGTAAGCGAACATCGCCATGCTTGTACGTCTCGACAACCCAACTGCGGATAGGCTTCTGGAGATCGCCGAGGGCGATCTTGACCTCGTGCTTGAGGCTATCCGTGCAGCGGCGCTTCGTGGATTGGTCCAGCGGAACGAATACGTGGCGGACCTGCAAGACATCGTTTCTTATCTGACTGCTATAACCAGCCGGCGCCATGCTCGCTCGGAATGATTTAGCCGACTATCTGCTCGACAATTACGGGGCATGTGCGCGCGAAGCGGATTGCTATTGGGGCAAGGATGCGCGCGGGAACTGGAATGGCTGCCTGAGAGTGGAATGGCGGGGACGAGCCTGTCCGCATTGGCGGACGGCCGGAGCGCAGAGCTGGGAAGAGTTGCGGGACGACTACGGGAAAAGTCAGCGATAGGCGGTGATGGGCAACTACCGCCAGAGCGCTGACACAACGAAAAATGGCCGCCAGCTATTCGCCAGCGGCCCAAGTCACAGGGAGGCGCCTACGGGCCGAAGACAAGCCCGAGGCTTCGGACGACAGCACAGGGCCGTCGAAACTCAGCGCAAGCGTAGTGGCACGCCGTTCCCAGCAAATGACAGAAGCAGACCGATCACAACGACCGCGACAACAACCACAACGGCAATCGAGATGAACTTCTGTGCCGGTTCAGGAAGCGGCAACTGCGTCAGGAGCCACCAGACCAAGCACGCTAGAATAACGACAACGGCAAGATAGATGACGAGATCGACCATGACAGTCAGTCCTTCTGCTTGCCCACCAACCGCCTCATTCCTTGCTGCCACGCTTGCCCAATGACCCCAACGGCAACACGTAGCCCTCCCCATGCGCTAGTTCATCCATTCGGACATCGATCCGGTTCATGCGCTCGGCCAGATTGACCACACGCTGATCGAGAAGCGCATTGCTGGTGACGAGCTTGCTCAGTTCCCTCACATTGTCTTTCAATTCACCAATCTCCTTAGCCTGCTGGGCGGAGATCGTCTCAAACCGTTGAGACGTTCGGCCGATGCGAACCGAGACAAATACAACGCCGCCAAGCACGCTTGCGATTTCCACAAGTTTGTAAACGGTGTCGAGCGCCATTTGCGGGTCTGACATTTGCGTAAGACCGTCTTATTGTTATTGAACATCAACCCGCACCGGAACGACGCCGGCCCGTATCATGTCGATCTCACGCGCTGCAGCAGGCGTCAAATCGATGATGCGGCCTCGCACATACGGTCCCCGGTCGTTGATGCGAACGGTGACGCTTCTGCCGTTCCGCTTGTTGGTGACCAGAACCATTGTCCCGCAGGGCAGAGATTTGTGAGCTGCGGCCATGGCTGATCTGCTGTAGTGCTGTCGCGGGCAGGCCACGCGATGATCGGTGTAGATGCTGGCCTGACCCTCTTCTGCCACGCTCGGCATGGCAAACATGGCCAGCATGAGCATTGCCGTCACGACAATCAGCGGAGCAATGCCACGCAAGATGACGAGACATAACCAGTCCCGCCATAGCTCCCGGTTTTCGGCGCGGTCGTCCTCTTCGTCGAAGATCATGACATGCGCCTTCATTTCAGGACAAAGTTGAGGGCTGCGGCCGTAGCCTGGCCAAACCAGCCATCAGCTTTGATGCCGGCTTTGGTTTGCGCCATCACAACCGCTGCAGCGGTTTTTGGGCCATATTTTCCGTCTACTTTGAGCGCGACGAAACCAGGAGTGTTGGCGAGGTAGGCATTCAGTGCGCCTTGCATGCCGGCAACGGTGTTGCCAGATGCAAACGCCGCGACGGCCCCAACAGTCGCATGCACCGCTGCTTCCGCGTTCGGAGAAATCAAACTTCCAAGCTGAGCTAGCAACGGCTCCAGTTGCGGCAGGGTCGCGCTGACCGTTGCCGGCGTAACGTTGGCAACGCCGCCTTTGAACAACGTCTGAATTTGCGGGAGCACTTGCACTGCAGTCGAGACGAGCGACAGAATGGTGAGCGGGTTCATGTGTATTTACCCCTGTTTCGCAATGGCTTGTGCTTGGGTGGTCCCGGCCGGCACAACAGTATTGGCCGGAACAGCTGCGGCGAGCGCAGCGCCGGCCGACGTCGGTTTCGTGATGACGCCAGCCACATCCGGAAGAGCGTTGGCTGCCGCCACAGTGTTGGCGTCGGAATGGGTTACAATGCCCCAGATGAATGGGGTCGCTGAAAACACGGCGCCTGCGATCAGCGCAACAGTCGAGTCCGAAAGGCCGTATTGAATCAAGAACGGCCCGGCCGTAGCGAGCGCCCACCGCACAACCGCCATCGTTTGACTGAGATTGAGCATTCTTTCCCCCTTCCTGTGTCTCTAGTTGTGAACCCGAGCAGCTTGGACATGCATCGCGTCGATGGAGCCAGGCGACCAGTCGCCGCCCCATATCCATCCTTCTTCCTTAAACTTCACGACCAGCAGGCTTTGATCGGTGAAAAGGTGACGTTGTGAATGCTGCTGGTTATCCTTCGCGTCCCAATCGATCGCACATGCATAGGAGTGCATTGAGAGCGATGAACCGCCGCGCATGACGCGAAGGTTGTACGACCCGTCGAAAATGTCGTAGCGCAGAGCGCTAATCCTGCCGGCGTCTTTGCCAACTGCGTCCCATACCCTTGAAAGAACACGCGCCAAGCTTTCAGCGCATTTTTTGTGAATCAGGATGTCATGGACTGTGACCCCGCCATCCATATGCAGGGGCCATGGGCAAGTAACATGCGTGGTATTCGCCTGCAGCCAACCCTTTTTGCGCGGGTCTCCATAGAAGGAAAGGCACTGAGACTGTAGCGGCCATTTCGGCGTAGCTGGGGGCATTGCTGACTTCTCCATTGAACTAATCCAGAACGTATCCAGGCCCAAGCACAGGCGGATGGCCCAGCACTTCCCCGTCAGCGCTGACAATCACAAGGTGCTCGGATGAATCGCCCTTGCCGTCCTGGCCTTGATGGCGCACTGAGCGAACGAACTGCGGCTTGGGCTCTTTCTTGTATCTCCGGCAGTAGAGATCGATATTGCGTCGATTGGTGACGCAGGTTGTCGGATCAGGGCAGGATGTCCGCCATCCGCAGACTGAACAAAGCGCCGTCATGCCGGATCGGCCGCATCAGTAATATGCACCGCGCATTCATGACGCGAACGCACGACTTCAAGTCCGCGCGGGCTGCCATAGATGGTGAACCGGCAGCCGTTGTCATCATTGACGAACGTCACAACATCATCGCCCGGCGCAGGAGGTGGGGCGAGCTGCGCATGCGGTGCTGGCAGCAGCGCAATGAGAAGCGCGTCGATGGCGATGATGGCAAGGACTGCGAGCAGGCCGCGCATCACAGGTCACCGGGCGGTGAAACGTAGCAGTACACCCACTTGTCGGGGAACGTTCTCAGCCACACCACGCCATGGCGCGGCTCTGGCATCGGATCGGCGCGCGGGTCTTTGTGTTTGATCGGCGGAATAAGAACGCGCGTCCCAACGTCAACGTGCGGGCGTACCGCAATGATGTTCCCTTCTGCGTCTAGTATCTCATCTGGCCGATCATCCGTGACGATGGCGTAAAACTGGCCATCGGCTCCGATTTCGAACTTGTCGGCCCAATACACGTCGCCAGGACCGCAGCATGAGGTCAGCCATGCGTCGGGCTGCATCTGGCGTGAGTACCAATCCTTCATTCCAGGATTGGCCGGCCCTGTGCTCTGCGCCAAGCGGCCAAAGTCACCAGCAACAAGCGGAGCACCCCACGAGCACAGCATCAACGCGGCGAGAAGTGCTCGCATGGCAACCCCTCCTTGTGAAGAGTCACTACGGCAGGCGACGCAGCCGTTCCACCATTCCGATCAACTGATCGCCGGTAATCGGCGCACCGTAGCCACCGCGTCCAAAGAACTGATCCGCCGGTATCTCAATGGAACGGCGCCTGCCCTTGCGTCCCGGCCCCCAATAGGCGACAACCTCGATCAACGTCGGCCATTCTTCTTCCGGCTCGTGTGTGATGGTGCGGGCAAGGTCGCCACATGGCATATTAGGCACGCGCGGCATCCTTCTTCAAAATGACCTGTTTGTTGTGCGGATACGGTTTCAGATAAAGTTGGGATGGGGCCTTCCTCGTATGCTCATGCTCGATATGCGATAGCAGACCATCCATGATTTTTTCGTAGTCGTCCCAACTCAGCCCATGCGCTTTGATCCAAGCCCGCTCGGCGCTGTCCGCGTCTTCCAGATGTGCCCTCTCGTAACTCTTTCCCTTGTTCATCGCCGCATGTTCATGCAGCTCATGTTGAGCAAGCGGCTCGGCCGGATCGATCCACACCCGGCCTTTCCCGTCTGCCCGCTTCACGGCAATGCGTTTGGGCACTCGACGGTCGATATAGACGACGTTATTGTCGTTGTTTGATCCCGCCAAGTAAGGCACGTCCCATCGGCGGTCGATCTTGGGTGTCTGCACATGCGTGTCTTGTTTCGGCTCAAACAGGTCGCACAACTTGCCTGGACTGATCATGCCTTGCACAGCAGTGCAGAGATGTGGAGAGCGAAACATGGTGCACAAACCACATCGCTTGTTGCGCGAACCGTCGCGGTAGTGAACCGAGGCTTTGGTTTTCTTGTCTTCAACCCGGCCGCCAGACGCAAATCCAGGAGCCGTGCGCCGATCAGTGATCGCGTTGGCCGCACCAGCCGCGATCGGCTGAGAATAAGGAATGCGCCGCGTATCGGTTGCGCGGTTCAATGCATTACGAAGTTGAGGCCCGCTCGCATCCGCAGGAGTCGCCAGCAGCGTGCCCAGCAATGCATCGGAGCGTGATCGGAGCGTGTCCCGAATACGCTGGGGGCCAGCCATCAGCAGGTTGCGCAACAGCCTACCAGTGCCGTGCCCGCTCACCGCCCCAAACACAAGATCAGCAACGATGTTGTCGGCATCCTGCCGTTCCGCCATCCTCCGATAGGTCGCGCTATTGCCAAGCGCGCGGCCGGTGAGTTCTGACGACCCAACCTCAAAATTAAGCCGCCGTTCCCATGCCTCCCGCGCTTCCGGGGTTGGCATGAGTGCACCAATCTTCTCCCGCATTTCCGGCGAACGCAGATATTTCGTCATATCGGCCATTTTGGCCGGATCGCTACCCATCTTGCGTCGGATAGCGGTGATGGCTCCTACTGTGTAGCCCTCTCGCTGGGCTTCAGTCATTTCGGCAAGGTTAGCGGCCAGTTGCTCCCCGCTCAGATTGCGGCTGAGAATCTGTCCGCCGTCCTCGACAGCATCAAGGTACTGACTCGGGCCGGCCCATGCATTGCGAGCCTCTGCATAGGACGGCACGGCTTGGTCGAGCTCAGTACGCAATGACCTCGCCAAGGTCGTTAGGGTACGGGCCTTCTGATTTTGCCCTGCACGAACCGCGGCAGCTACTTTGTCATCGATGATCCGTTTGGTGTAGTCCCAGAATTGCAGGTTGGGAAACGCGGGAACGCCGGTCCCTTCAAAGCGCAAAATTCCATTCTGGACATTGGCGCCGGGGTTCATGGCGCCATAGCCATCCGCGATGACATTGTCGCGCCAGACACGCACGGCGCCCTGCATGGCACCGCGTACAGTCGGGCTTGACGAAAGGCGCTCCAATTCAGGCGACCATATTGCGCGGTCGCCGTCCTGATAGGCTTGCTGGTAAAGAGGGGCTGCGGCCTCGGCCCGCTCAGCCATTGTCTGCTGCGTGGCTTGAAGAGCAGTGCGGCGCGACCCAGTCAGTTGCGCAAGGTCCGTGGCCATCCGTCCCATTTGCTGCTGCTGACGAGCCTGCAGGGCAGGATTGACTATCGACCGGCCGGCCCCCGGCGTTTGCGCAACACGCTCAAGCAGCCCTCTAACATTCTCTCCGCCGGCATCGGCTATCGTGGCAACGCCGGGCCGCACCGTGTTCAATTCTTCCGCTCGGGAAAGAAGCTGCTCTGGCGTTGTTTGGTCGCGCGCCAGGGCCCGGCCGAGGTCAGCCGCAACATTCGTTTCTGGCTGCAACGCATTGCGAACGGCGCGCACGCCTCCCATTGTCGAGACAGGCACCGCGACGGCTCCAGCAAGGCGTGCCGGCCCTTCAAGACGTGAGCCCTCAAACAACTGACCGCCCGCCTCAGAGCCAAGAGCGCCTAGCGTGGCCATGCCGGCCTTGGTGAGAAGAGAACCTGGGCCAACGTATGAGGCCGGACTACCTAAAAATTCTCCCACCGTTTCCCCGAAGCGCCCGGCTCTGGTTTCCGGTTTCGGCAATGGGCCTGTGATGTTGTGTTCCAATATTTCGCGGCTTTCCGCACCACTTGGAACGTCTGGCGTTTGCCCCATTTCAATCTGCGCAGCTTGGCCGGATGCGCTCAAGGCATTGGACAGCCCGCCTACAATGCCACCAGGAATTGACCGAAAGAAGTCGAGAGTTGACGAAGGCTCATCCTTTTTAGATTCAGCAAACTGAGCATACGGGTTTGTTGCCGGCGTGGCGAACTCGGCATACGGGTTTTCATCGCCGGCCATTATCACTCTCCAAGAACCTTGGCCGCAGCCCCGGCACCGAAAATGGCATCAAATTGTGCCCTCTCGTGCGGGTTCTTCTTTAATCGCTCAATCGCTCCGGCCGGGATGGCTGGACCGGACCCCGCGGGCGCAGGTGCATGGACTTCGGATGGCGCAGCACCACCAGGAACAGGCTCACGCTGCTTGGCTACAGCGTCACGTTCGCGCTGGATTTGCCGCTGCAATTGAAGAACGGCACGCTTGTAGGTCTCTGGACTGTCAGCCGTGCTCAGGAATTGCAGCGCCTTCTCACGATCAGATTCGCGCATCACGCCGGTCGGGTTCATGGCACGAGCCCAATGCTCGGCAAGCTGCAAGTTCGCCATGCCAAACTCACGCAGTTCCGGATTACTTGTGATAACTTGACCGGCCTGGATAAGTCTGTTGAGCGGCACGAAGCCGGTACGCCCGAGCTTTTCAGACGCCTCAATGGCAGCAGGAATTGCCGCATCTGTTGCTTTGAGAATGATGTTAAGATTGGCTTCCCTTGTCCCTGCCGTGCGGGCTTCTGCGCTTTGGCCAATACCAGACGCTTTGAATGCCTGAATCTTGGACGACATGTGGGCGGCCGCCTCGGCCGGTGTCATGCCAAGTTCATTCACAAGAAGCTCAGCCCCTTTGTTCCTAAGGGCGAGAATACGTGCATCTCCCTGCTGCCCTCTGCCGACGTTTGTAAGCGGAGACAAATCGCCGTTAATGATCTGACGAGCGCCGATCTCAATCGCGGCATCACTAAAGACGCCCGAGTTCTTGGCCCTGGTCTGCGCGAGAACAACTTCTGGATCGGCTGGCCCACCGGGAATGAACTCCATACCGGTATCGGTGCGACGGTAGCCTACCGGGGGCTTGTCCAGCACATCCCTATGCTGACGTTTCGTCTCCTCCAATTGCTCAGTCTGCAATTTGAGATGCGCGGCTGCCTGCTCAGCAGCCTGTGCCAAGCGCTTCGATTCAAGTTCAATCCGCTTGTCAGTCTGTCCCTCCGACACCTTGGTATGGCGCATATCCTCAAGGCGCTTCTGCTCCCCGGTATAGGTCTGCAGACCGGCGAGACCTCCTTCACCGATGGCAGTGAGCGGGAAGGGGGATTTCGAGGCCATCATGCCAAGGCCGGCGGCGAGGAGGGCTGACCAGCCGGGCGAGAAGCCGCCAGATTGACTCGCTGGTGCGCCAAATCCGCCTTCCGGCACTACACCCCCGGTCGGCGTTGCATTAAGCGGCAGCGCGCCAGGGTCGTCGTCTGGGGGCGGAGTAAATCGAGGCTGGCGCAACGCAGGCGGCAGGTAGCCTGACGGGCCAGCGCCGTCCGGATCGGCATAGGGCAACGCGAAGCCCGGAGCCGGTGCAGCAACTGCCTCCGGCTCGATATAGGCGGGGAACGTCCCTGACGGGCCGCCGTTGTCGTATTGGAAGCTCAGCCAATTGCGTGGACTAAGGCTATCACCGCCTGACGATGGGGCAAAACCAGCCAAGCCAAGATCATCCTCGCCCCCCGGATAATTCGCGCGGATGCCCTCAAAGTCGCCCTTAGCCACACCGCCACTGTCAAACCGAGGCAGCCCCACAAAGCCTCCACGCTTGCGTTCGCCTATGGGGACAAGGTTCGGGTTGGTTTCCGGCGAGCCGCCGTAAAAGCCGCCAGCGTTCGACCCGTCGAGATGCAGGCCCTTAACCAGCGACGTGATCTCATTGGCCTGGCGGAGCGGATCGACAGCCGCTGCCGGGACGGCGCTCGGCATGCCGCGCCCAGACGCTATCGACACGCGCGGCACATAACCGGCCACGCCGGCATAGGGCATGCCATCAACGGCGCCGCCGCTGTCGAAACCCGCAACACGGCCGCCACGGTTGCTGAAAATTTTGCCATAAAGCTGCGAGCCCCACCCGCCCGGTGCAAAGCCTCCCGTTCCACCAACAAGGCTCAGGCCGCCTAGCCCTAACCCAGCGAGTTGCCCTAGCAAGCTCGGCTTCGGCCCCGTCGTCGTGCTGCCCATCAACGGGCCGATGCCGCTATCAAGCCCGGCCAGCCATTGTGTCTGCTGATAAGGGAATGCCTGCCCGATCTGGAACTGATTGTAGTTCGCGGCGTCAAGCGCTTGCTGGTACTGCTGCTGCAGGCTTCCGAAACCGAGCTGTGCGCCGGCCCCGGTCAGCGCAGCATTTTGGCCAGCCACGCCAAGGTTAGCCATCCCATAGGCAGCATTGCCGAGGTTTTGCTGTTCTTGCAGCGCGGTTTGCAGCGCGGACTGATAGCCCTGATTGTAGAGGCCAGCAATGACGGGCGCCTGTGCCGTCTGCTGTTGTCCGGCAAGCTGGGCCTGCGCCACGCCAATGCGGTCGCCGCCGAGCGCATGCTGAGCCGCAGCATTGCCGACAAGATTGTTCTGTTGCTGCGCATTGCCTCTTGCAAACTGCGCCTGCGTCGCATCGACGACCTGCTGAGTGTACGGGCTTTGATAGCGCGCAATGTCATCGGCAGAGATCGGCGCTGCCGCCTGCGTCTGCCAGTTGGCAGCCTGATTGATGAACGGCAGGGCAAAGCCGGCATTCTGGTTAATGCCAGTGCCGGCCAGCATTTGCTGCGCATTGACCGGCGCAACCAGTTCGCCCGTGTAGGGCGTGTACGGTTGGCCCGCTACGCCGCTAGCGCGCGCAAGCAACTGCTGATAGGCCGCCATCGCCCCCGCATTCGGGGACGTAGTAGCGGTGTTGCTGCCTTTCCCAAAGGACATTGCTTATGCCGCGTCTTTCTTGCGAACCCCTGGAAACGGAGCCCGCCAAAAGTCCTCGTTCGATGGGTCGCCGTTCGCCCACGTCGCACCGTGCACAAAGAACGCCCCAGCCGGCGTACCGAGAATGCGCCGGTAAAGCCTCACCTTGGCTTCCATGCGCTTGTTGGTGAGCACGCCAATAACCAGCGGGATATTCAGATAGTCAGACTGCCCCTTGGCAAATCCGATCAGTTCCGAAGCATAGTCCGAATGACGGCTGTCGGGCCGCACATAGTTGAAAATCTCTTCCAGATGGAACTGGCTCGTGTACCAGAACCGCGTGATGAGCAGATAGATCATGCCGCGGATGTTGTTCGACGTACCGATCACACCAATGATGCCGCCCTTGCGTTCGAATGCGCGAGCAAACATCTCACGCGCACAATCGAGATCGAGCGGGAACATGCCCCCCTCGGCATGCATCATGTGCAATAGCCGAATGATCTCCGGCTCGTCAGCCGGAGAGGCTATGCGGACCGCTTGCGTCATGCTCAGTTGGATTTCGTCCCGCTCGGAGGCGGCTCGTTCGCCTTGATGATATTGCCGAGCGCCTCGTAAAGGCGGTGCACGCAGTATAGGTCCATGCGCAACCGGGCAGCAATGACAAAGTCCGGGTCAACCGTGTCGCTGCTGTCCGGGGTGAACCGCGCAACAGCGAGCGTGATGTTGCACACCCCATTGACTTGCCCCGACCCGACTACGTCATTGACGAACGTCACCGGAACGCTGTGCGGATCGGTAATCTTGAACTTAGCTTCACTCATTATTCCTCCCCTATGATTTCGCGGGGCCAGGAAGCCCCCGCAATGTTTTGATATGCTTCTGCCGGGTTGCCATCACCCAATGGTCGAGGATGCGGTGGCCGAGATTGAGATCGCCGCCGCCGATGTTTGTCACCACGGATGGATCGATGGAATACTCACCCCCCGCTGCCAGGATTGGCACGTCCTTGTCGGCTGTGCCGCCCTCGGCGTATTTCGGAGCGGGAGCTGTGCGGAGCGCACGATGCGCCATCGGCATGGACCGCCCCCCGTAGGGAGAACCCGTCCCGAACATGTGGTTGAGCACGGCCATGCCGGCGTTGGTGTTGTTCTGGCCCAGGTGAGACACAACGTCGGCCGGGACTATATAGGCCCCTTTGGGCACGCTGATGGCGTGGTGGTCGGTACGGCCTGGAACAATTGAACTAATGGGGCCGACATGGGCGAGGTTGCGGGCTTCGCTGCGGACCTGCCATGGGGTTGAGCCGCCGATGGCGCGTTTGGTGCGATAGGCCACGCTCAGGGCTGCGTTCACAGGACCACCTCTTGCCTTAACAATCCCGGCCCGCGCGCCGGCCAACATTTGTTCAGTTAGTTCCTGCGGCGTGACTGGCCGACCGAGAACACGGCCAGCAACATCCGAGTAGACCTGCGAGAATGGAACTGAGAATCCCATACGAGCTTCACGCTCGTCTTTGTAATGACGAGCAGCCGCCCAGACCGCATCGGAGTTCAGAATCTCCTGCGGGCTCATGTTCTTGGTTTTCTGCGCCATGTACTCTGGACTAAACCTCGGAGGCGGCAAAGGCAGATTGCGCAAAAATTCTTCTTGAGTTGTTTTCGCCGCCAAGTCCTTCAAGCCTTTCAGTGTGTCCCCAATGGACATCTGCGGCCCAGATGATCCCATACGCACAATTTGCTGTTCGTCCGGCACGTCCTGCGTTCGCCATGGCGGCGTGGCGCGGCGTTGTTCCGGCGTCATGTTCATGCGGGTCTGGACGTTGCGGGCTTCGACCTCGCCGGCTTCGCGTTTGTAGCCAGCTAACGCCGCCTGCGCTTCTGCCTGCTTGTCCAGCTTTGCAATAATTTTTTGCACTTCGCTAAAGTGCGGATTACTGTCTCCGCTTTTCAGCAATAGCGGCATCTTTGAAAGAACGCGCTCAAACTTGTCGCGCTCAGCAAGGATTGCGCGAACCTCCGGAGCGTCATAGTCAAAACGAGCATTCTCCCCTTGACCTGGGGAAGCTCCGGGAGAAAAGCCCTCGCGCCCCTGCACACCATGCTGCATTTCATGCAAAGCAACACTGCGCACGCTTTCTGGCGTTGGTCCAATCGCTAGCGCCATATCCGGGGTACGCATGCCGTTCACGGAAGCGGTCATATACGATCCGCCAGGAACATCCCTTATATGCGACGCCATGTCAGTATTGCGGAGTTCTGGATAGGCAGCATAGAGATCGTTGTGCCACAACACACCGGCCGCTTTCCCGTGCGACGATCCTTGGCCCAGCAGCTCTTCCTGCGCCTTCGCCCCAATCACTGAGTTATTATCCGGTATCTCAAACCGCCACTTCTGATCAGGCCCCTGGAACCATCCTGTCGCGTTCCAGATGTCATCCCGACCAGCACCCTTGCTGGCCATCTCTTCCGCTCGCGCAAGCGCTGCCTTGTCTGCCGTGGCCGCGAGCCGGCCGCCGAATATCCCAGCCGCTCCCTGCTGCGCAAACGGCATGGCGCCGGTCATTGCATCCATTGCCATGACCCCAGCGCGTCGGCTCAACTCCCCCGCCGTGCCCGCTGCCCTCGCCTCGTCCAGGTCCGACCACTGTCCCGACACTTCCGGCGCCACGACATTGCTATACTTGCCGGCCAGCATCTCACCCGGCGTCTTGTAGTAATCGGCATACCGGGCAAGAATGCCGCTCAGCGCCTTGTTAAAGGGATGGCTCGGCTCGACAAAGCGGTTCGTCATCCCGACGACAGGCGGCGGGATTAGGACATCATCGTCGTCAGTCGCGCCGCCTTCAGCCCGTCTTGCCCGCCGCGCCACGCTCAACGCAATCGCGACAGCCTGCGCCCTTGGTTTCCCAGCCCCCAGCTCAGTGCGGATATTCTGTGACACCGCATCCCGTGAGGTGCTTTTGATCAGCGGCATGGCCTTGGCCTCACAGCGGGTTGATCACGAAATACTCGAACGTCTCAGTCCCGGCCGACGTGCCGGTCTGTGTCGAAAGCGTAAAGCTCGTTCCTGCCGTATTGGTAGAATGAAACAGCCCCTGCGTCCGCAACAATAGCGCCGCCGTTGCATTGGTCGGCGTAAAGAACACCTTGCTTCCCGATACGATGGCGGGCTGCGTGACGACGGTCAGCGTTGCATTCGCAAGCGTCAGCGTCCCAAAGGTGCGCGGGACTGTGTTCTGAATGGCCTGCGCAACCTGGCCGATGTTACGCACGGCCCCTTGCATGGTCGAGACCACATCGTCAAGCGAGGCCATCAGCGCCGTCCATCCATGGAGTAGCGGAACCGCACTTTTCCCAACCGCCAGAAGCTGCCCACATCGCTCGATTGCGCCGTGATCGACATCTGCCGCCCGCGCATGCGTGTCGAGATCGATTGAATGGCCTGCGTCACCGTATAGGGGCCATAGGAGCGCGGCGTATCGCCAGGATAGTTCACCAGATTGAACGTCAACTGCACTTGTGCGTTCTGCGTCCCGGCATAGGTGCCCCATTTGAAATCAGGAATGACCTGATCAATGAAGGCATAGTCCTCGCCCTCCGCGATGTAGAAATAGCTGGTCGTGAACGATGCGACGAGAGGCGAGCCGTCCGCATCGTTGGTTGTCTCGTGCTGATAGATGATGCCGGTTGGGGACGCCCCAATCGGATTGCCCAGTACCGTCTCGTCCATCCAGGCCGAGCGCGGCAATGCCGAAATCGGGCCAATGTCCCATGGCATTCCCGGCTCGGTGATATTGAACTTGACGTAGGAGTCATTTTCCCCGTTGCTGCTTGACGCGGAGGGATAGAGCCAGCCGACCTCATTGAACGGTGTGTTAGGCATGGCCCGCACATTGCTGACATAGGCCGTATTGAGATTCTGGAACACAAAGTCCCAGACCGGACAAGGCACGACGGCAACACCATTGCCGTCAAAGCGAAAGAAGTTCGATGGCCCCCACCAATAGACCGCCCCACGAAGCTGCTGCGCCGCATGCGAGGAGATCAGTCCGGCCCCCGACCCGATCTTGTTGAACCCGAACACGAACGGCTGGCCTAGGTAGTTCGCCGCCCATAAATCCAAATCGGTCCAGAACAGGTTCTGATTGGCCACCGCCATGCCGCCCCGGATCATCGAGCCGATGGGAATGCGGAAGCTGCCGGCCTGGTTGGTGTCCAAGGGAACGAAGTCGGTGTAGTCGCCGGAGTCCGACCACTTGACCAGCATCGGGTCTTGCTGAATGCCGATGGCTTCCGTGGCCGTCGATCCCCAACACATCAGGATTTGCTGCGAAACCGAAACGAACGCTCCGCCGTTGAACAGAGGTGCCGACGATACAAGCCCCGCATTGGTAAACCCACCGGTAGGATCGAACTGATAGATGCCCCCTCCGGACGGACAGGCCAGCAATATCTGGCCCCAGTTATCGGACGCCCAATCCGTCGTCGTGATCGGCGTTCCGGTCTGTGAGACCGGTGTTACCCCCGTCCCATATCCCCCGGTGCCGTAGGTGCCGAGCCCGTAGCCTGCGCCCAGGGCAGGAGGACCGAGGTTGATGTAATAGATAAGCTCCGCACTCCCGGAGTTCATCGAGAACGAACTGCTGGCCGTCGCCAGTTGTGCTGCTGTAATGGTGAAGTTGTTAGCATCCACAACGGTCGCGACCGTATAGGAACCCTGAATGGTAACGCCGTTGCCGGTTGTAGACTTCGGCAGAACGACGGTATCGCCCGCCGCGATGCCATGCGCCGTCAGCGCCACATTGACCGTTGACGATCCGGACGTTGTGGTAAAAAGCGGAACGGCGCCACCATTGGATACGCTGGACGAAGCATTCTTCCCGGCATCGATCTTGTAGGAGTCCGTGCCGGTGATGACTGTTATCGGATAGAGGCCCGAAAGGATCAGCCCCCCGACAGCGATCGGGGTTTCGAACAACACCGCATCGAGCGTTGTGACATTGGCGATATTCGGATCGACAATTTCGACCGTACTCTGGCCAGATGTGGTGGTAAAGTCAGGCGAGAAATCCGAGGTGAGCGTTTGCGGCGTGATGTCCTGCAACGAGCCCGACGTAATAACCGCCAGTTGCCGTGTCGTGCCGACCGCGAGATGCGCGGTCTGGTTCAAGTCCTCCCAGGCATGCAGATCGCGCGGGACGCCGGTTACTGCATTGGGATAGAACTTCTGCCAGCCGCCGTACTTCTGTGCCAGTTGATCCTTGAAGCGGATCAAGGAGCTTGACGAATAACCCGCTTCCAGCAATGTCGGCGTGCGCTCGACATTGATGCCCGGAACAAGCCGGACCTCACCGTAGGCCATGACGACGGTCTATCCAGCCCGGATCAACGTGATGCCGCTGATCTGCACCGGCGGAATGCTTGATACCGCATTGCCACTGCCGCCCGTGCCAACCGTGATTCCGGTCGTCCCGTTGCGAATGAAATCTCCGGACATGAAATTGTCGGCTTGCGATGAGAACGCATTGGTCGAGGACGAAAAAGAACCCTGGTGCCCAGGATAACGCCCCTCCGGGCTATTCTGTGTCCCAGCCGCGCTGTCCTGGCAGGCCGCGGCGTGAGCATGGCCAGGATCGGTCACCGGCAGACTGACGTTCGGCAGGTTGGCTTGGCTTATCGTGATGGTATCCGCCCCACCCGCAGCAAACAGAACGCTGCCGTTGACGCTTGCGCTAATGCGGCCTGTTCCCTGATTGAGGTTCGCGCGTAACCGCCCGCGCAAATCCGGAAGCGTCGTCGTTCCAAGGACAGTAAACAGCCCCGGATAAGTCACGTTGCTGTACGTGTTGCCGTCGCAATTCAGATAGGGCGGCACCGTGCATGCCGTGACCCACGATGGAACCTGCGTGACCGCATAGTCCACATACGAGCCGACCAAGGGAAGGTTGACAAAGTCCACATTGGTGCCGTCATAGAACACATGCATCTTCTGCCCGACCGGCAAGCCAATCTGCGATCCGGTGCCAGCCGAGGGCAAGAGAGACACCACGAACGCTCCGGTGCACCTGTTCTCAACAATGTAGAATCCCGGCAACACCATCCTGATATTGCAGTTGCCGGTGAGCGCGCCAGAGAACTTCAACAGCGCATTTTGGCTCTGGTTCGGCCCGGCACCCGGCGTGATAGAGCCGCTCGGGGCACTCAACGTGACGGTCGTCGCGCTCGACAGAGAAATCGTCTGCACGCCGCCCAGCATGCCATCGATCGCCGTGAAATCTGGGTTTAGAGCAGCACTTCCCCAGGTTCCCGAAAGATCGCCTGTGTTTGGCACAATAAGCGCCTTCAGCGGAGTGGTCGGCTCGGTCATGTCAGATCACACCCTCGGCGGCGTAGCGGATGGCGCCGGTTGTTTCGATGACCATCCTGCCATGTTGAATTTCTTGCGCTGCTCTTCGGTCTGCGCCGACTTGAGCAGTTCCTGCAGGTGCGATTCCCAGGTGACGCCCATCTTTGGATCGTCCACCATGGCGCCATAGTTCTTCATATAGCCTGCGGTGAACACCATTCCGGCCGCCACCATCAGGTCGGGTAAATACACCGACAACAAGGTTGTGACGTTTGTTGCCGAGAGCGGCGCAGGCCGTTGTGTGCCAACAACTTCGACTTGATAGGCCGCATCCGGCCACGGGCCGACAATGAGCTGGTTTTGCGTGATTGGAGCGAAGTAGCACGGCACGCTCGACCCGTTCGACGAGGGCCACAGCACATCGAGAAGTTCTTTCGTGGCCGGCGTGAGCGTGCGGCGCGTGCCGGCGTCTGGATTGGTCGTCCCTGCTGGCGTAATGACGTTCAGCTGCTCCGTCACCACAAAGGTGCCGCTGCTGGTGGGTAGGTTGAAGGTGCGCAAGCCTGCGGTCAGAGCGGAACTGGAATCGCGGACAATCGTGTTTTCCAGGTCGAGTTCACGGTAAAGCCGCTGCTCAGCGTCATCGATGATGTTGGGAACAGCAGCGAGGAAGTTTGTATCGTCGGTCGGGATGACCGCGATATTCGCAATGGAACTGACGAAGGTGGTATAGGTCAGAGCCATAGCGCAAGGCGCCTTCTACTTTTGCGGCTCGGCGGTGTGTTCCAACTCGGCAATGCGCGCTTTCGCTTTGGCGAGGTCGGCCTGCAGGGTGGCAACGTTCTGCTGCGCAGAGATCAGCCCGGCATTACAACTGAGGCCGGCATCGAGTTCGGCCATCAGCTTCCGGCTCAGCGCTTGTTCAAGCGGGCTGGCGCTTGGCGTTGGGGCATTCTGTGCGGCAACCTTGGAATAATGGACAAACACCACGCCAAGGAGCACTAAAAAACAGCCAAGAAATCGCATTACTGCTTCTCCTTTGAGGAAAGCGCCGCTTTGGCACGACATTTCTGCGATTCGACCAGCGCCGCCCCGCCGATGCCCGCTTTCAGCGAAAGGCGCGACAAGACTGCCGCCTCCCCCATGGCAAATTCGGGCTTGTCCGGTTTCTTCTGCGGGCAATAAACGGCAAGATATTCGATGAAGATCAGGCGCTGCGTCGGATCGAAGTGGCCGACTGGATCAACCGCGACATAGGCCGCAATGGCGACAGCCAAGTGGGTTCCGAGCAAGGCGAGCGCAAGAGCGGCCCGCTTGACGCCACGTCGCCCTAGAAGCACGCAAACGTCGTCCACGAATTGGCACCGGCTGAGCCGGACACCGGAGTCGTCGTGCCGAAACAGTCGTTGCCATAAAGGATGGCGCGCTGGTTGTTATTGAGCGTGATGCCGGCCGTGTTGTTGTTCAGATGATTGCCGTTGACGATGACCTCGGTAATGCCCGTTGCGGCCGAAATCGCCGTATCCTGGGCGCCGGTAATTGAGTTGTTGGTGATTGAGGCTTGATTGCCTGCCGTTAAGGCAACCCCGGTCCCGTAAGTGCCAGAGAACCCAAGGGCAACTCCCGTGACGCCAAACTTGCCGCCGAAGTTTCCTTGCGTGCTAAAGATTCCACAGTGCGAGGCGCTGCAGTTGTAATGACCCCCAGTAACAAAGAAAGCGGAGCCTTCTTGAAGGCTGACAGCGGAGATAAGCGCTCCAGCGATGCTATCTGTCACTTGAACGAGAGAAGGCGGGCTTGCGGCAAGGGTGATTGTGCGGCTGCTTAGACTGTCACTTCCGGACACAGCATAGGTGCCGGTGCCGCCCCGACCGGTGCATGGCGAGCCGTTGCAAGCGGGATTGGCGTTTCCATGATTGGAATTGGTGATCAGTGTTCCGGCAGTAACGCCGGTCCCGGACAGAAATTGCCCAGTCCCGACGGCGCCCGAAGTCACGCCGGTTACAGTCATGACGCCGTTGGCGATCGATGCTGTGACGGTCGCCGCACCATAGGTGTTGAACGTGGCAATGCCGTAGTCGAGCGACCCGGTAAAATCGTTCTGAAAGACCTGCACCTCGTAAGCACTGCTCTCAAGCAGCATCTGAGCAGCAGAAACCGGGGAGAACAGCGTCCACCGCACCGTACCGTCGCCGGTGTAAATATCCGTCCAGTTGAGCAGCCCGTTGTGAAAATTCGGCTGCGTCATGCCGGTCGTACCGCTCTGCGTGGCTATCAGCCGATAGGCGCCCGAGGCGTCGTTGATGATCGTGCCGGCTGTAATCGGGGACGATGGCGCCCACGATGACACGGAGACGGGATAGTTCGGGAACACTGATGCATTTGCCAGGGTGTCCGTCTTTGTCCGAATCCACCAGGAGCCCGCTCGCACCAGAACGCTGGCGGCATAACCATAGGCGCAATAGCAGTCGTTGATGTAGCTGTCGGTGGCGAGAGGTCCGATCTCCAAAGCGGCCGAGCCGCCCCAGCTTGTGACGTGATCGACAAAACAGCCGCCAGTGCACAGAATGCCGGGATAGTTTGCTCCGGCCAGCGTCACCCCAAATTCGCTCGTCTGGATGCCGCCGTTCGTTCCGTAGACGGTCATGTGCTCGATGTAGCCGCCGCTGGCAAATTCGATGACGGTAACATTGCCGCCACACGCAGCCACTTTCGAGACCTCTCGACTGGCGCCAAGAAACCTCATGCCGAGGTTGTGGGCGACGAGTCCGCCTGGAGCGCAGTAGAGGAAACCATTGCCACTGGGGAAATACACCGCTCCGGAATAGTAGTTGGCCTCCAATGCATCGATGGCGCTCTGCAGACATGAGGTCATGTCTGTCGTGCTGTCAGGAATGCCGCAGAACGCCGTCACGTCAACCCACGGCTTTCCGGATTTGAAGTAGGCATCGCCGCTGAACGTCGAGGCGCCGCCGGTCGCAATACGCAGCCGCTCCGATTGACTGCCGGTCTTGAACACAATGGCATCGCTCGAGCCGGCGCCTGATGTGGACTGAACGGTGAGCGTGGAGTTCGCCGCCGCGCCTCCCTGCACAAGCGGTGTCGTCACCGACGTGCCTATGGTGGGGGAGGCACTGAAAGCAGGCGCCCCGGCATTGGCCGTGAGAACCGAGTTCGCTGCCCCCTGCGATGTAGCCTGCACAGCGCCGGTGCCGTTGCCGTACAGCACGCCGTTGCTGGTCAACGTCGTCGCACCGGTGCCGCCGTGGTTGGCGCCCAGCGTGCCGGTAATCGTCGAAGTGCCGAGCGCGATGGTGAAGCCGGAGCCGGTCGCCCCTGCCGTCAATGTGCCCACCGTGGCAATGTCGGTGCCGATCAGCTTCGACGCCGCAATCAAGCCGGCCAGCATGGCGTTGGTCACGCCAGCCGCCTTGACGTTGAGCGTGGTGGTGGAGCAATCCAGGCCGCCACCACACAGGAGCGCACCGGTCTGACCGCCAACCGAGGCCACGCCCGCCGTGGCGCCGAAGAACAGCGCGAACGTCACCGCATCGGTGCCGACCGTCGTCACCGTCGATTGCAGCGAATAGGACGTATTGGCGTTGGCCGAGCCGGCCGTGACGAACGTGTACGTGCCGACCGGCATGGTGGCCGCACTGTTGAACGCCACCCCGCAGGCCGCCACCGTGCAGCGCGTCAGCACCCACGGCGCCGCTCCGCTGCCGGCGGCACTGACGTAATAGAGGCCGTTTTGCAGTGCGCTGGCCTGCGTCTTGACCAGGACGATGTCATTGAGGTTTGCCGTGGTGCCGTCCACGGTGAGCGTGGTATTCGACCCCGCCGTGAGCGTGGCCCCAACCCCTGACGAACCGTTGCTGTAAGTCGGCGTGTTGGGCAGCACCGCCGCCGTCGCCAGCCGTGACGGGCCGAAGTTGTGGAACCCTGACGACACGAGGTCCACGTAGGACTTGTTGGCTGCATCCGAGGCAGCCGAAGGCGTGGCAAGACCCGTGACGGTAAGCCCGTTCAGGGTGCCGGAGGTCACCGTGCCCAGCCCCGTGATGTTGCTGAACGTCCCCGCCGAGAGCATGGAGTCGGTGACCTTGCCCGCCCCAATCGCGGCCACACCGCTCGAATTGAACGTCACGTCGCCGGTCACTGCACTGGACAACAGGCTGTCGAACGTCGTGCACTGCCAGGATGACGCGCCCCGGTTCGGGACCGAGCCCTGCGTGGACGAGCACCACCGGTCGAACAGCGAGGTCTGGCTGGTCGGCGCCGCCGGGGCAGAACTCGCCGTGCCATTGCCCAGAACATAGCCAGACGGCAACTGGCCAGACTGCGCACGCACCGCTCCGCTCTGGACAGACAGCCCAAGAACGAGAGCAATCAAAGGGGTGATGAATGCGCGCATGCGGTCAGTTGATCCCTCGCACGTACCAGGAATTGGTTGTGGTCCCGAGCGCCGTGCCGAGCACCGGGCGTAGTCGCAAATTGCCGAAATTCGCGTTGATGACCGGCGTCACCCCGCCATAGAGAAACGTATCGCCGGGGCCAAGCTGCGGGGTAATGTTGCGGGTGCCAGCGTTGCCGAATATATCGACGATGCACAGGTCAAGCCCGATAGGGTTGCTTGCGTACCAGCTTGCCACGGTGGGCAGGAACACAGTGGCCGAAACAGTGCGCGTATCGATGCCAAGCTCGATGTCCGTTACCAGGAAGTTGACCGAAGCCGTTGAAGTCGCCACACGCAAGGTCGGGGCAATGAGATCGGCCACGACAAGAGAACGAAACCCTGGCGTGTGAGGAACCCCGGACGCAGGGCCGGCAAAGACCACATTGGCGGGCTCAGCCGGAAAATTCGGCGCGACTCCAGAAATGTCCCCTACCCTTGCGGACGCCGGCAACCCTGTATTGTGATCCAAGATCGCGACAAGATCATCGGAACTTGGAGTAACCAACGGAAGCGCGCCAGCCGCCTTGCCAACCGCCTCCACCAACGTCAGCCGGTAGGACGCAGCGCTGGTCGCATTCGACGTGGACGTAATTTCTACCTGCTCGTCACCACCGAGCGGTAGCGCGCCAGGCTGATACGGCGTGAGAGCCGGTATGGTGCCAGGAGTTGGCGTGGCCATTACTGGCTGTTCCCGCTCTGCAGATTGGATTCAAGCCGCTTCGTTCCGTCCATCAAAAGACGCTGCGTGCCATCTTCTTGAATCCGGTAGGTCTGTTCCTCAATGTAATATTGCTCCGGACGGGCATTGAAGATCGGCGTCGGATCGGGCGGCAATACGATGGTGCCGAGCTGGCGCTGCGGCTCGTCCAACATGTCCGGATAAACAAGGATGTGCTTGTTGACGAGTTCGAGCCCTGCCCACTCATACTGCCAGCACATGTTTCGGTGTAGCCCCACAAAGCCCGAACGGTCGCAAGTCGCCCAGGCTTCTGGATGACTGGGGTCTACCTGTGCTCGTCGCGGGTGGGGGCGCATGCATCACATCCTGTAATAACCGCTGAGCATGGGAGACACCGACACATTGACTGCTTCGGTATCTTGCGCTGCCGCGATCTGCCAGGCTTCCTTGGCGTCGGCCTTGCGCAAGGCTTCGAGCGTCGGCGCATAGATGCGCGAGAGACGATGCGCCATGCCGGCCACGATGGCGTCGAACCAGCGATAAGGAACGTTCGGCGTTTCGCCAGAGGCCAGGTTGGCGTCTTCCATTTGCAGGCAGGAGTAGAAATCGAACGTGTAAGGCCCGTTTCCGTCCGGGACCGGCCAGAACGTCACCGTGGGATCAATGAGGCGGTCAAACCAGTAACAGGTGGGTGGTGCCTGAGTTTGCTGATTGGCAAAGGTAAGATACTCAGTCCGGGAGATCGGCGTGATGTAACGCCGCGATTCCTGTGCGGTGCCAAAGTTAAGTACGATCGATGCATCAAGGATCATGATCGTGCTGGATGGCACGGAATACACTGCCGTGCCCTGCGTCAGCGTGGTCTGAGTGCGAATGACCTTCCAAAGGTTGGGGCTGAAGTTCGACCACTCCGAAAACAGGAAGTTCAATTCCCGCCGCGCCGATTGCATGTGCTCCTGGCGGATTTCAGGCGCCCGCACCTGTATGCGTTCGAATGCGGCGAGAACCAGCTCGCCATTGGACGGGCTGAATAAATAGGTGCCGGATGATGTCAAGTCGTGCCCCTACGGGCTCGCCAGCCCGGACTGGATGCCTGTGGCGCGCACCGTACCGGTGCCGGAATTGATCAAAAGGCGCCAAGCCGTAATCGGGTCGTTCGTGGCGCCGTCAACGGTTGACGTGGCGGTAACGAGCGTCGGGTGATTGAACGGCTGCGGATATTGAATGCCGGCCGGCAGATTGTTGGGATCGTCATAGGTGTACTGGATCGAATAGTTGACGCCCAACGTGCCGACGACGGCGCCGGAAAACGCGATATTGCTCGGCGTCGCGTTCCAGTTCACGATATTCCAGAGACTGGAACCAACCCCATTCGTTCCGGCGCTGACCGTAGACGCCGTGGTTGCCAAGCCGCCCGTCGTGATGTTCTGCGGCGTGATCGAGATGACCTTGCGGAAATCGATATTGGATTGCGCCGTCGTCGCGTTGGTGCCGGTCACGATCTCGGTCTGCGTGAACCCAGCCTGGTTGAGTCCGACGATCTTGAACCCTATGCCGCGGTCATCGCCGCCCGACGTGATGGTCACCCGCTGCTGATAGGTTCCAAGAACGCCCCCAACCGCCGTGCCCAGCGTTCCGTTGAGCTGCAGCGCGCCGGAGGTCGAAGCCTGCGATTGTGCAATCGTCGAGGCGTTCCCGGCCGGAAGGTTGTAAGTTACAACAATTGGCTGCATCGGCGCCGGCCCTCATGGCTTCTTCGGAAAACGGCCCTCGTCATGCTGCGCAATGCCGGGGAATTTTCGGTGCACTTCAGCCCGCACCTTCGCCTTCAACTCTGCAGTGCCATGTTGGCTCACTCTCGCCAACGCATTGCGAGCGTGACTTGCGTCTTCCACCGGGTAACTTCTGTTCGGCCCTGCAAATGCCCTGTCTGGCAGCGCATTGCGTCGGGAGGCCGTGAGCTTCGTCATGTCACTTCGACATGCCGCCTTCTTGCGTGGCGGGACCGGGGCCAGGACCGGACATCGAGCCATGCGCCGATGACAGTGGCGAGCGATCCGCACCAACGCGGCCGCCAACCTTGCGGCCCGGACGATCCGCGCGATGAATAGGATGGCCGCCTTCCACCTTCATCTTGACGCGACCGCCGCGCTTGCGTTCGGTGCCGTGCTTGTCCTCGGCTTCCTTGAATACGTCCGGATTGCCCGAGACCTTCATATTGATCCGGCCGCCCTCGGCTTTCTTGTGCTTGCCCTTCATTGATAATCTCCTGTCTATGAGGCTTGCGGCCCGTCGAGAACTCATGCCTGCTGGTTACCGAAGAGCGAAACCGTGCTCAACGGGCTGGCCTTGATCATGTTGTAAAGCGGCACATCGATGGCCATGAACAAGCGAGACGTGCCGTTGCTGGCAAGATTGAAGGCCGATGTGCCGAGCGCGCCGGAGGTCGAAATCTGGATCGTGCCGCGCACGTCACCGGTGGAGTTCGTCGCCACACCAACGGCCGCCGTGGTGAAACCGTTGGCGCTGGTTGCGAGCGAGTTGTTCCACATCACCGTAACGTAGGGAAACTTGTCAGCCCGCACATGGAAACCGAAGGTATCGCCAAGGCCCACCGAGTAGGTCGAACCGGCCTGCGTGACGTTCGGGGTGGCCGACACGAAATACTTGAATGCCTTCTTGCCGAAGATCGTGGTCGTGCCGACCGCCGTGATGATCTCCGACATGGACTGGCCATAGATGTCATAGCCAACCATGGTGAACGCTGCCGTCGCAGTTGCGTTCGAACCGGTCACCGAGATATTGCGCGCCACGCCCTGCGTCGGATCGAACAGCAGGGCAAAGCCGCCGTTGATGTAGGGCAGTGCGGCATTGGGCGTCACAGCAGATGGCCCGAACTGCGTGGGCGGCGGCGTCAAACCGGTGCCGTGAATGTTGGCATTGCCGATCGGGGCGTTGTTCAATGCGGCAAGTGGCACCGGAACGAAGTTGACCGTGGTGGCGTTCAACGTCGTAACGAGTTGAGTAATCAGCGCCTGCGTCTTGGCTGAGTTGCCCACGCCGCCGATGACATACCACGCGCCGTTGGTCAAGATCGTGGCGTCAGCCACCACCACCGTGGACGAGTTGGCCGTGGTGGTGCCAGTCGTGCCGCCGAAGTCGATGGCCGACACCGACACCGTGGTCGTTCCGCCGTAAGGAATGATCGGCACGCCAGGCGCCCAGGACGGCACACCGGTGCCGGTGCCCCCCGCCGCCGTGGTGTTGAGCGTCAGCGCCGTCGATTGCGTGATGCTCTGCGCTCCTGCGATGGTTGTGGTAGACGCGATCGATGGGATGGCATCGATGCTCACCAGCGTAGGAGCATGCGCGAAGGACGGCACAAGACACGGAAGCGTGCCGTCCTTCTTCATCGGGCTGTAGCGGACATCAGGGATGCAACTGCCCTGATAGGAGATGTTGGGACCGTCGAACGGCCCAACAGCGTTATCCATCAGCCCGCCGGCATTGATGAGAGGGCCGCGAAAGAGTGTTTCAGCCATTGAGCGTCTCCGCGCCTGCGTTGGACCCTACGAGGTCGGGTACTCGCCCCAGGCGGCGCGCGGATCGTTGTCGCCGAAGCTGTAGCGCTCGTAAGCCTTGACCAGCAGGTTGTCAGTGACGTTATCTACCCACATGTCGCTTTCATACGGAATGCGCAGCATGTGAATGAGGCCCTCGATGTTGGTGGTAAGGAACCACGCGAAGTTCGAGGTGAGGAAGTCGAGGACGATGTGGCCTTCCGGCAAGCCGCCGGAGAGCGTGAGGATGGCGTTGACATCGTTGTCCGCGGTGCCGGGGCGCAATTCCGTCTTCATCAGACGGATGGCGATGGCTTCCAGGTTCGGCGGGACAACAAGGCGACGGGCGCGGGCGAGAATGCGCAGTCCGCGCTCGTTGACGAACTGCGTGCGGACATTCGTCATGTTCGCCAGCAGCGTCGATTCATTGAGCGACTTGGGCACGGTCGAGGTGTTGGCCCAGGTGCCGCCGTCGTAAGGGTGAGCCGTGGAGAACAGCGCCACGCCGTCGCCGATCTGGGCGGAATTGTAGGTCGTGCCCAGATTGAGGATGTTGGCGGCCTGGATTTCCTTGAACTGCGCGAACGCTTCCTGCAGCTTCAAGTTCGTCGGATTGAACTGCGCCTTATAGAGATTGTCGTCGATGGCCTTGCGGGTGATGGCGTAGCCCAGCGCGACCTCGATGTGCACGAACGCCCAGGTGAAGCGCTCGCCAGCGTTGTTGTCGAACTGCGTCGCGGCGCCCTCGTCCTTTAGGTAGGGCAGCGCGACAAAGGCCATCTGCGTCGAGCGCTCGACGGCCATGTTCGACTTGTGCGTCTTGAAAACCTTGTCCCACTGGCGCGGGATCATGTCGTAGGAGCCGCGGACATCGAACAGGCCCGGCAGAAGCTCAGAGCGGATATTTGCAAGAGCAATCGGCATCGGTCATCCCCCCTTAGAAGCTGCCAAGCGTCTTGAACGCCTGGTTGTTGAAGGTGACGACAACCCAGTTGTAGTTCGAACTGGGGTCAGACCCGTTGCCTACTCCCTGGTAGAGCTGCACGATCTTGAACGGCAGCTGTGAGGCTGTGGTGCCAGTCCATGTGGCGGAAGCCTGGTCGAGCGTGGCGACTGAGTATCCGCCGCCGGTTGTCGCGGGCGCACCGGTGGTGAAGTTGACCGCCCACCCGATGTTGGACGTGACGATGGCGGTCTGCAGCGCAGCGGCGAGGAACAGCGCATTCGGCGCGTTGATGATGTAGGCGGTCGCGTCCGCCGCAGCCGCACCGGGCCAGAACGGCGACCATTGCGGAATGCCCAGTCCCCCGGATGGGGTGAAAGTACACCCGACGAAAATGCCCTCCATGGGCTGTGTCGTCGCAATCGCGCCGGTGCCCTGGATGATGTAGTTGGAGGTTGCGTTGGTTTTGTAGACCGGATCGCCAAACCCGATTTTGGTCGAGTAGGTCGAGAGGATCAGCCGCGTCTGCTGCTGATAGTCGGGCGCACCGCCGGACAGATAGCCGATGTGCTTGAACCCGAACTGTGCCTGGGTGTTAGCCATGCCGGAACGTCTCCGGTCTGTGGCTCGTCCATGCCGGCGCGGCTTGGATTATGAAGCCTGGGGAAAACCGTCAGCGGCGCGCTGCGGTAGGGGCCAATAGCGCTGCGGGCGTCGCAGTCTTGGCGTTGCAATCAATCCGTCGCAGCACGCGACGGGAAATGGAACATTGTAGGGCTAGTAGAAGTCACCTCGTTTGTCAAGGGGCATTCAGCAAGCTGAAGCCGTCCAATCAGGCCACTCATTGCGGATGAAGTAGAAGACCTCTCGGTTGCGCCAGCCGCGAAGGCGGTTCAACAGTGCCTTGTTTATCGGCCTAACGGTCTGGACTTCTATTTCCAGCCAATTGACGATGACGTGCTGGTCATATTTTGACGGCTTTGACGGGAGTTGCCATCTTTCCGGAAACTGCCCACCAAGAAGCATAATCCATGCTCCATAAAAGTCGCCGTCAAGGGGGCTACTACGCACTCTTGCGTAAGCGCGTCCGCGACGACGTAGCCTTGGCGCGGGCAGCAGCGATCAGCTTTTTCTTCTGCGTGCGCCTTTTGGCAGGCTTTGCTGCGCCGTTCCTATGAGGGTGATCGGGCACAGACTGAGCAGAATGCACCACGGCCAAGCCAACCGGTTGCGGCGGCCGGAAGATGACAACATTTTCGGCGGACGTTTCTGGATGGTCCTGTGGCTTCGGCTGTGCCTGAATTTCGGCTTGCGCCTTTGCTGCCGCGATCTCAGCCTGTGCTTTTGCTTGCGCTTCGGCCGCTTGTTGTTGCTGCGCGACCGTGTCGAGATAACAGCCGGCATAGTCGAACGGTCCGACATGTGAGAGCCGGTGCGCCACATTGGCCCAGACCTGCCCTCCACACTGATTCCACCGCCAGCAGAATGACAAGTCCTCGCTGAGCTTGCCGCGCTCGGGAATGTCGATCGGGTCGAACGCGCGGATGATGCGTTTGACGCCGGATTTATCCAATAGGCCGCGGGCCGGATGCAGCGCCACGCGCGTGTCCACCATATCCGGGAAATGCTCCAGCATCGTGGTCACGGCATCCCGGCGAATGAGCGTGCAGCCCATGCCAACGCCCTCGACATGCATGAACCCTGCCCGCAGAGTAGCCGTGGGCTCGCCTGTACCTGACGGAGTCCATTCCAGTGGCTGCGTCCGCTTGGGATAGCAGGCGCCAACAATCGGCTCGTTGAACAAAAGCATATCGAGCACAAGCTGCGGCTCAAAGCCCATGTCGGCATCGATCATCAGCAAATGCGAGGCGTCCGTGCCGTCATAGAAGATGGTGAACGCCATGTTGCGCGATTCGCCAATGTCCGGGAAGGACAGGCTGGTGACGCCGACGCCGATGCCCTTCTGCGCCAGACCCTGTTGTAACGTCAGGGCGGACAGGAACGTTGTGGTCGAAACATGATGCCCGAATGCCGGGACAAAAATGAAAAGCTTATGCGGCATTACACCCCCTGTTGTTTGCGGAAAAGGCCCTTGGGAGCGCCGGCACGGTAGTCGGCGGCGTCAGAGCAAAGCGATATTGGGTGGCCTCTTGTGGCGATAACCCTTCAAGCAGTTGCGGCACCATCTCAACGGCCCTGGCACGCACCCGCTGATAGCGCGGGTCGTTCAAGTCGTGCCTGGCCGACAATTGTCCTGCGCGGAACTGAGCACGCACCGACTCGTTGACCCATCGCGAGCGATATTCGACCAGTGGGTATTGGCTGCAGATCATTTCCTTGCGCCAATCTGGCTCGTCAAGCTTGTGAATGATGTCGTGGGCGATCTTGCGCCGGATCAGATAGGCCGCATCGAACCAAGTTGCCCACCATGCCGGCTCGCGCATTTCCATGGTCGGCGGGCTTTTTGTCGCATCAAGCGCCCAGTTTGCTACGGCGATGCGCTGCGTCAGTCGGGCAATATCGTCGATCCAGTGATCGACAAACCAGTACGGGAAGTACGGCGGGAACAGATAGCCCAGCGCCGCCACCATCGGCGCGGTCAGAGCGTAGGTGTGGGCAAAGCTCGCGTTGCACAACGGGCTCAGCACAAAGCCAAGCCCATCCGGGAAGAGGGATGCAGCTTTGAGAATGAGATCGTCGAACCCCGGCGTGACGTGGGCGCAGTCGTCGCAAGCATAGGTATAGACATCGGCCGGCTCTTCCAGAACCCGGTTCCACTTGGCCGCAACGGTATCCTCACGCTCCCGCACATTAAGGCTCACCTGCCCAACGCAGGGCACGTCCTTGATGATCCTCTCGGCCTCGGCAATGGTGGGCGCGTCATCGGCGTCCGCCATGATGACGAGCGAGGTGTTCTTGTTCTGGATGTTGGCCAGGGTGCGGGTGAGCGTATCCCGCAATAGGGCTGGTCTATTGCGGGTAGCAAGCGAGATGGCAAGCTTCATTCGCCGGACTCAGCCAGAGTATGCTGTGGAACAGGAATATCCAGTCCCCTATCTATCGTTAATCTTACGTCCCCGCCCGTCCCGCGATAGCGATTGCTCTTCATTTCGAAGCCGTCAGGCAGGCTGTTCTTCACGCCAGAAAGCTTCAACGATTCGTTGCGGTCGCTGATAAGCTGCTTCGCAGCGCGGATGTCATCGCTGCGCGCCTCGTCGCACAGTTCCTTCGGCCGCTCCATGAGCATCTGGCCGCCACGGACGATGTTGCCCTTCTGCCCTTCCGGCATGAAGCGACCGGGATAACGCTCGGCCGGAACAGGGCGCCAACCGTTCTCTGCCATCATCAGATTCTGATCGAGCAAAACGTCCTTATTGCCAATGACGCTCACGGCGCACCACTGATACTCCCAGCCTGGCGGAATGAGTTCGGCCGGGATGTCAAAGATGTCGCCGGTCGAGGTGCGCTTGCGCGTGAGCACATGGCCGTTGCGACCCACGACAACAGCGCGGCCGGAACGTGTGGGCTGACGCACGGGATCGTGCACCCCGGTCTGGCGTGCGCCACTGCGCGTCGAACGCTGCGGCATTGCAGCGGCACCGACATCGTGGTCAGCGTTCTGTGCTGCGAGCTTTGCCGCGCGGGCCTCGCGTGACCGGCCATCTACTTTCTTGACAATGCCAGGATCGCCGTCGTCAATCGTCTGCGCTTGGGTCATGAATTACTGCTCCACATAGGTCTTGTCGTAGAGGCCCTGTTCGGCCATTGCCTTCTTGCGGCGGGCAAATTCCTGCACACCAATCGGATCGCCCTTCTTGAACCTTTTCTGTCCAGATGGATCGTCGTAGTTCCAGACGATGGTGCCGTCCGTCGCGGAGTTCACTTCCAACTTGCTCAGTCTCACCTCATTGCCTCCGCCATTCGTTCCGCCGCCGGTTGAGGACACCGGCGCAACAGGAGGGCTGCCGTTGCGTTTGGGTGCGGCACCGTTGCCGTTGGCCCCATTGGAAGGGGGCGCCTGACGCAACCCAATCGTTCGCTCCACAGCCTCGAAATACTCCGGCGTGTCGGCTACCAGCCCGTCCGCAACAGCTGCCCAATGCGCTGAGGTCAGCCGTGCATTCTTCTTCGGATCAACGACCCAATCCTTATGAGCGCGCAGCCAATCGGCTGTCGGCTTGGTGCGATTGGCAAGATATGCCTCGAACGGATCGGCCGGAGGTTGACGCTGCTGCTGCCCATCATCGCCAGTCCTCTCCACCGGAGCTGCCGCCTTGCGCGACGCGATGAAGTCTTTGGCCTCTTCCAGCCGCACAATCTTGGCCTCGGCATTGGCCAGACGCCGCTGTGCCTTGGCAACCTCGGCAAAGTTGCCAGCCTCCATGAATGTCGCAACCGCCTGCTCAGCGGCATTGGCCTCCGCCCGCGCCGCCTCGATGCCCATCGTGACAGTCTCAAGCTGACTGTCAGCCGTCTCATTGCGGGCGCTCTTGGCCTCGGTGCGAGCAAGATCGGCTTCACGTCGTGCTGCCGCTGCTTGCGCTTCCGCAGCCGCCTTTTCCGCCTTGGCTGCCGCTTCACTCGCCCGCAATTCTTCGAGCTGGCTGGAAAGCTCGGCCGCAGCCGGATCGGGTGCCTGTTTCCCCTCGTCCGTCTTCTCGACGACCGGTTGCCCGGCCTCGTCGATCGTCACGACAACATCGTCCTCATTGGACATGCAACACCCCTCTAGTAGATCAAAGCCGGGTCGGCCAGCCGACCCTTGATGTGAGTGTCTTCGAACAGGCGGCAGGACGTGCCAGACGAGCCGGTCGCATCCACCTTGAACAATTCGGTGCCGTCAGACGGCTTGACCACGACCCAATCGCCCTCCTGCAATTCGACTCCGCCGAACTTGCAGACCCCGTCATCCTTGAAGGCAAGCGGACCTTTCTTGAGCACAAGCCCAGCCTTGCCCTGAAAGCGGTTCTCCGCCAGCGTGCGATCCGGCTTGATGATGCCGCCAGCAGTCTTCTCCGGTTCGATATAGGTCGCAATCAAAACCAGGTTGTGAAACACTTCGATGCCGCTCATGTCACCCACGGCGTCAAGCAATGCCTTTTTCGGCTCATGAGCAGAACGTTGCGCGATCTCACGCAACATCGGGCGCACAGTCATTCTCGCATCTCCTTGTCGATCTCCTGGCAAATCTCGATCGCGCGCTGCAAACCCTTGAGCTCGCCAACGCGCTGGCGATAGTCGGCCCAGTCAGCTGGATAGCCTTGCGCCACCTGTTCGGACTTGGCCTGAATTTCTTTGACGAGCCGCGCCGCTACGGTATGGGCCAGAGCGGGATGGTCGGGAGCAAACAGACGAACGGCGGACTCTCGGGTTGCGCTCATGTGGGGGCGGCCCACTTTTCGGGGTCAGGTGCGAGATCGCTGATGAGAAGGCGCATGTAGACGGCGAACCGAGCTACTTCTCTTCCGGTGTCGGTGTCGGTGTCGGCCCACTGCTCCAATCTCGGCTTGATGCGCCAATAGAGCCTTCCCGTTTTGGTAACGGCGTAGGAACAAAATGAGCCCCAGACAGAACGACAGACTTGATCTTCACTAGAGCCAATATCCCCGCGTAACAGTCCCTCACGCACAACACCGGGAACCCAAAGAGCATCAGGCATGCCGGCCTCTTGGCCGATCACAACATAGGGTTCGCCAGTTACCGACAAGGCATGGTCGGTGCTCTGCCCAACCGGGAACTGTGCTTCAATAGCCGCCGTCAGCGCTTTGATGTCGAACACAGCTATGCCGCAGCATAATCGCGGCGGGCGCGCTTGGCCTTCTCAAGCCTCCCCTCGCCGCCACCGGCGCCGGCATCGAATTTAGGCCCCACCGTGTCGGACGCCTCGACAGCGCCGCCGCGCTTGTAGGTGACCGGCTTGCCGCGCCCCATGTCCTTCAAGTCGTTCTTGCCGGGATCGTGCTGGATCGGTGTTTTGCTCCGCTCGCTTTCCGTCCAGCCCGGGCCGGACTTTACGGCACCGCCGCTGGCATAAGCCCGGCCACCAGCCCTGCGAATGCCAGGCGGCATGCCAGGAGGCCCAGCCATCGCCGGGGGCGCCATGGGCATAGGACGGGGTGGCGCTGGCACAGCCTGGGGAGGGACAGCAGCTACGCCAGCGCCGACAGGGCCAGCAGGAGACGGGCCTGGATGCGAGGCCACGATGACGTTGACGTTGGTGCCCTTGCCGTGCTTGACGCGGCCCCCATGAGCACGGTGCGGACGATCGGCGCGATGGGAAGGCTTACCCCCCTCTGCCTTCAAGGCCGACGACTTGACCATGCCCCGCACCATCTTGCGGTCTTCCGCAGCATCGCCGTGCACCGCACCGCCTGAGGCATAGCCCTTGGCGATGTGCGACACCCTGGCATGCTCATGCTTGTGCTGGCGGTGTTCATTGAAGGGATGGGCCATGGCTGGAAAGTTCCTCTGCCTTTCAGGGGGGTAGGCGGTAGGGCAAAAGTCGTGTAGAAGTTCCTATTCTAAGTAGGAGTGTTGGGGTTTCATGTTGGCGTCCGGTTCCACGCGAGTGCGATGGCGTTCCTCCATCATGTTGAGCAGCCTATGTTTCGTGAGCTATCTGCTCGTGTCCCAGGCTCTATCTGCCGCGATTTACGCGTGCTGCCTCAACGAATACTCCATTTGGGCAAAAATCCACGCGGCTGCGGCAGACCCCACCATCAATACCGTGTTTCTCGGCAACAGCCGTGTTCATTTGGGCATCAGCCCCGCAGCGTTCGATCAACGAATGGCCGAACGCAGCCATGATCTGCGATCATTCAATATCGCGAGCGATGGCCTGAGCATTATCGAAGCCCAGTCCGTGCTGGAGACGTTATTGGATCGGGCTTGCTGCATCAAATACGTCATTACCGAGTTCGACCCTGCGGCATGGGGGCCAATGGGAAACACGCGGAGTATCCGCGGCAGAACATCTCTTAATCTGACGAACGCCCTTCGATACGCTCAATGGTTTCAGTACGTCGGGTTTGTTCCTTCACCGCCCTCATTCGAATTGCACGAGATATATGCCAACATCGCCATCGGAACCGCATTGCACTACAGCAATGCCGGAATATTGCCGTTTCTTTTCGAAAAATGGCGCGCAGGATTGCCGCTCCAATGGGACCGATCTCTGCGGGGCTGGGATCGCGTCGAGCCCAGATGGTTTGACAAATTAACTCCAGAGCAACTCAGGTTTTATAGCGATGCACTTGCCTCGACACCCGGTCCATGGCCAGACGATTACGCTGCCAACCCGCTTCTCGCCAACGCCAGCGATGTCATTCCCGACAGAGAATTTCAACTCATCCTCTCTCTTGCAGCTTATGTAAGATCAAAGGGCGCCGAACTTATCTTGTTGCGCACCCCGATGACCGGATTCTGGAACGTCGAGAACGTCCTTGTCGTCAAGCATCGGGCATGGTGTAACGATATTCCCTTGTTACTGGATTACGGCGTGCCCAAACAAAATTCGGTTCTCTACGATGCGAACATGCGCTACGACAACGACCATTTAAACCAGAACGGCGCAATCCTTTTCAGCCGCATGATCGCCGATCGCTTGGCAGATGCTATTGAAACCAATCGCGTTCCAAGCAAACTACCGATTTGCGGCAACCGCCTTATGGCTCAATGATCTTTACTGAGCCTCGGTTTTTTGGGTTCTTTGCGCTGGTTTTCATTGTCTACTGGCTGCTGCATTCCAACGCGCTCCGCAAGGCATGGCTCCTTGTAGCAAGCGCTTTGTTTTATGCGGCATGGGACTGGCGATTTTTAGGCCTCGTTTGTATTACGATTGCCAACACCTATGTGGCCACACTCGCCATGGCGGCGGTCAAGGCACCACGTATTCGCGTTGCCATCCTTACAAGCAGCCTAACCCTCGCACTGTTGATCCTTGGGTACTTCAAATATTACAATTTTTTCATTGAAAGCCTCACTGCTATCCTCCCCCTGGATTGGGTGACGCAGACAATCATTCTTCCGGTCGGCATCAGCTTCTATACGTTTCACGCCGCCAGCTACCTCATCGACACATACAGAGCAAAGATCGCGCCTACCAGGAACTTGGTGGACGTGTCACTTTACATTCTATTTTTCCCGCAGCTGGTAGCGGGGCCAATTGCTTTCCAGCACAGTGGGATCCGAAGCTTGGAATTCACGTGACTTGAAGTCGCGGC
>JADMIO011288097.1_pt1 | contig 73394 bp, 122 predicted proteins | sample 8958161 | NCBI WGS metagenome assembly JADMIO01 (sample SAMN16585339, study PRJNA669376) | soil metagenome | isolation source: Crop rotation soil | place: USA: Cullars Rotation, Alabama | collected 2011
CGCGACAACTTGTCCACGTGGAATTCTAAGCTTAGGATCCCAATGTGCTGGAAAGGGCCGCGCTGCCGGAAGGACAGTGCGCTTTACTTCCTGCTGGAGATCCTGCGGCGCGGGGGGAGGGAGATACCCCGGAAGGCGGAGGCTCTACGGCTTGTTGAAGCGGCGTACCAAGCCGAGAAGGATACCGCCGCCCTCGCCTCCCTCTAACCGCGGGGGCAGGGGTTGGTTCGGGTGGGGGTGGGGGGGTCTCTTCGCGGGGCAACTCCCACAAGTAGCAGCGGCTTGGACTGGCCGCCTCTCCGAGATCATGCGCCGCCCCGCGAAGAAGCCTGAATGGCAGGTGGGCCGGGGCGGTAGGTATCGACATACACGGTTTAACCCCTATCCCGTGCGGCACCATCCGCCCCTGCCTGCCGTGGATATTGTACCCCCGTGCGTCAACCGATCCCCACCGTGACGAACCCTTCCGGGATCGGAATCCGCATCCGGCGCATCACCGACTCAAATTCGGCTATCTTCTTCTCGCCCGCTTCGATGAACACCTCTCGGTACATCACGGCGACTTCCTCGGCGGTGGGGTTGCCGTAGACGAGGCGGCGGAGGTAGGTGTCGAATGTGGTTTGTTTCATGGCGCGGCTACCTGTTCCTTGCGGGCCTTCTTGAAGGCGCTTGCGGGGGCGCGCACAACGCGCCCGTCGGCCATCTCCGCTCCGACAAACTGCCGTTCCTCACCGCCCCCGCCTTCGGGGTAATCCTCCGTGTAGTAGACCTCACCGCTCCCGAGATCGGGGTAGGCCGGGATGCTTACCTTGTCGCCTATCTTGAATCTTCTCATGGTTTTATCCCTCCGCCGCGTATCGCTCCACATCCACCCGCGCCCAGCGCACCAGACTTCCCATTCGTCGCGGCGTCAAACGGGGCGCGACGTGCCGCCGAAACGTCTTCGCCGAGACACCGAGCAGCGCAGCAGCCTCCACCGTGGACAGCAGTAGGACGTTCGGGCCGGGCACTTCGGACTTCGGCTTCGGCGGCGCTTCCTGTGTCTCCGGTGCGGGCAGGGCGCGGGCTTCGTTCATTTCGTGAACGGCGATCATTCGCTCCAACAACGCGAGCAGGGCCGGATCGACTTCGGAAACGGTTTCCGCTATCGAATCGCGCTTTTCATTATGAGACGCTGCGCCGCTTGTCTCAAATTCCCGAAACAACAGGCTCGGCGTCTTCGGCTTGATCTCCCCGGCCTTGTGCATATCGCGTAGCCGCTCAAACTTCGGCAAGGATGCGCGCGGGTATCGGGCCGGTTTTCCGGTCGCACCCATGAACGAGCGGATAGACTCCTCCGCCAAGTAGCGGTTCAGGGTGGAGGCGTTAAGGCCGATAGACTCCGACACCTCCACTACCATCAGTAGATCACCCTCTGTCTCAGACAACGGGGTTACTCCTTGAAGTGAAATTCGCCGTGGTGATACTCCGACACAGGCAGCAGCCACGCCACCTCTTCATCGTCCAGGCGGAACCATTCGCGCTCGACGCGCTTGGCCCGGTACTTGCGATGCAGTTTCGCTTCTACTGACGCGGGCTTCGCCCCTTCTACGGGGATGGTGTGAATGTGCTTGGTGTCAGGCGGGCAGTTTTGTAGAATGCTTCGCGTTCGCACCTTTACCCGTTCTGAGCAGCCGATCTTGTAAAAGCCGGTTGGCGCAGCCAGGATGTAAACGCCCGGCTCGGGTGGGGACTGTAGCGGCGCGGTGGTTGCTGTGCCCAGCACAGTTGCGGGCTTCATGGCGTTGGACGGAGACGGCGCAGGAGTTGTTGGCTTGCTGAGGGCCACAGGTAGCCGGGCCTTTATGCACGCCGGACACTCCCGTAGGTGAGCCGCCGATCCGAAGCTGGCGGTAACAGTGAAGCCGTCACCCGTCAAGAGAACGTCATAGCCGCATCGCGCCTCTTTGTTCGTGCGAACGGCAACGGGGGACTTGACGGCAAGAGGTGATTCCGAGTAGGATTCCATAGTTTCGCGCCCTCCTCAAGTGCGCGCGGAACTTCAAGGGCCGATGGGAACGCAACTCCCGTTGGCCCTTTTCGTTTTTGGTTTTCGGAAATCATTTCGCCGTCCGCTTAGGAGATTCCTCCTTTTGAGCGCGTCTCATTTATGTTATCCGTTTTCGGAATTAGTGAAAATCGGGGCGTCTTCGGCTTCACCCATGAGGTACAATCTCGGGTGAAGGATGCAGCAGGATACCCGCCGCGACGAAGAAAGGCAAGCCCATGTCCACCGCGACCGTAAAGCCCATGAGCGACGAGGACCGCATGGCCGAATTAGACAGGAAAAGCTTCCGCGCCCTAAAAGCGGCGGCGCAAGCCTCACACCCGAAAGGCGCAGGCGGTGCCGCGATGTGCATCTGCGGCGCGGGTTGCGGGAGTAGTGCGGCCTGTCGTGCGCTCTACATCCTGCGTGATCTGGTACAGGTGGCCGAGGTACCGATAGAGTATCGGGCGTGGCTGGAGATGGCCCAATTCGGGCTGGAGGCGTTCTAATCCCATGCCCACCGCCTCCACCGAACCGCTGACAGCCGAACAACTCGCCGCCCTGGTGCGCGACTACACCCCCGCGCCCGTGCCGCCGTGCCGGGTGTGCGGGGCGGCGCTTCGGATATTCCGCCAGCAAGCAGGGACCGCCGAGTATCACTGCTCGGCTACAACAGATGAGGCGGTTATGAAAGCTCCGCGAGAACAATGGAGCGCCTTGACTGAGCATTATTGGGCTTCGAAGTTAGATGCGCCTACGCCCCGCCAAAATCCCCCTGCCGTCCATCCGCATCGTCCATATCCGTACTGGGCGGCGGTGGAAGTCTATCAGCCCGCGCCGCGCCGCTGTCTTTCTTCTCGGGCGCGACACGAAAGATTATCAAGCCTTCATAGCCGGGCGGATTGTTCCCTGGAACGGGACAGCGGATTGGGAGATGGAGCGGGCACTGAGGCGGGCGCAGCGAAAGGGGGTGATACAGCCTGAACACCGTTAAATGTACGTGCGCGAGAGGATTGGACGGGCAGATCATGGTCCGTTCCCCCGAGTGCCGAATACACGGGCGTCAGTGACCGCCGGGGCCACAGATCGCGCGATCTGCGGCCCCGGCTTCGTTATTCTGCGCCGCCCTTGATGATTCGCAGGGCGCGGCGTCGGCCTCGTTCGATTGCCCGAAGCGCAGGATCGGGGCTTTCGTCCTCTTCGGTCCTCTCCAACACCCTCTCGGCGAACTCAGCGACGATCACGGGATCGGCGGTGACGGCCACCATCTGCGCCTCGCCGACGGTGCGCCCTCGGTAGAGCGCGAGAAACGTTGTCATGGGAAAGTCCTTCCTTCACCCTCTAAGGGTGGAAAGAAGAGCTAATCTGAAGACGCGGGGAAATATTTTTTCGGCTATTCGTAAAGTCCCGTGGAATGGGTAGCATCTTGGTCTTCTTGCAGCATGTAGGTCAGTGTGGAAATGTCTGCGCCGAAACTACCATCGGCCAACTCTTCCACATTGCCGCGCTGGACGGCCTCTCGAATATGGGCCGCGTTTTTCGCTTCAGGCCGGTGGTGGCTGCCGCGAGTGTAGAGCACTTTGGCGCGGATGACCTCGAACGAGTAGCCGCGTCCGAGTCGATTGGCGATCTTGACCAGCCCGTTGAGGGCCTCCGTGTAGGCGTTGGTAACACGATGATCGAAGTAGGCGAAAATCTCGTCCTGCCAGTTGCGAATGGCCGTCGTGAGTTCATTGAACGGGCCGGCCAACTCCAACGTCACACCTTCCTGCCACTTGCCGTAGCGCGCCCGCGCTTCCGCACTGCTCTGCGCCGTGTCCCAGATGTCGTACAGATCCTCTTTGAGCCGGTAGGCCGCGCCGAGCGTCGGGAAGCGGCCAGTCCACACCTCCAGCAGCAGGCGTTGCCTCTCGTCCAGATCCCGCTCCCGGTGCAGCAGCACGAAGCGATCATGCATCAGGCCGCGCCTCATTTTGCTGCTCAGGCTCTCTCGCAGTTCTTTTCGCACCTGCTCCAGTGCCGAGTTCGCCATTCTGACGACGTGGAATTTGTCCACGATGATGGTTGCCTCGGGGAAGGCGGCGCGGCTCGCATCTCGATAGGGCGTCCACATGTCCATCACCACGATCTTGACCCGCTCCCGGTCAGGCATCGAAACGAGGTGGCGGTAGACCGCATCTTTCGTGCGCGTCTCCAGCAGGCCGACGATGGTGCGCTCCGCAACGTTGGTGAGGATGCAGCGCGGCTGACGCAGCAGGTGCAGCTCGTCAATGCCCAGCACCTCCGGGGCGATGAACCGGATCTCCTTGTCCAGCCGGGCGACGTAGGCGCGGAAGATGTTGCGGATCGTCCCTTCCACAACGCCGGTATCCTCCGCGACGCTGGTGAAGGTGCGCTTCAGCGACTGCTCTTCGATGTAGCGCACCAGCCGCTTCGTTCGCGTGCCCGCCTCGTCCAGGTCGGGCAGCGGCTGCGAAAACGTCACGCCGCACGAACGGCACCGATAGCGCGGGCGCGTCGCGTGGATCACCATCGGCTTGCCCAACGTGGGCACGTCGTGGATGTCCTGCTTCGTCGCTCCGTGCCGGTACAGGTTGTCCACAACGCCGCAACGGATGCAGGCGGTCGGCTGGAGGCGGTAAGTCGCTGTGACCTCGATCATCGTCCCCTCCTCGACCTGCTGAACATCCCAATCCCGCAGGTTCAGGATGTTCATTTCGAGCCAACCAGCCGAGCGGACTTCGCTAACCACTCGGAGGCCCACTGAGGGACGACACCGAACCGGAGGCGATGAATCTCGACAGTGGTTGCGGCCAGTTTGTATTCGACCAGTTTCCGCTCTGTGCGGAGCCGGGCGATCTGCTGGCCCGACAACTCTATCCGCAAGTCCTTGCGAGCGAAGGGAGAAGGGAGAGGTTGATAACTCTCGGGCAATGTAGCGCGAAACAGGGTGTCGTCTATCTGGCGGCGACGCTCCCCAAGCCGCGTGTGCTCTGCCTCCAACTGCTTGATCGTGTCCATTGACATTGCCTCCAGAATCGTAAAGTGCTGTTGATAGTATACCAGCACGGAGGCCGCCTGTCAACATTATTTTGCGAATTTGGAACATAGTGTCAAGGCTCTGCATCTACATCAGTTTACGAATAGCCATTTTTTCGAGGCTATGACAGATCCACCCCGCCGGGCGCTTGAGGCGGTGCGGTGACGGGGGGCGCGCGAAGGGGGGGGATGCCTATTCCGCCTTCGCTGAAAGCAGCGGGCGATCCGGCAGCCCCGGGAGTTGCGGCGGCATCTGCCCAGTGCGATAAACCTCCTCGATCTGTGGCTGGAGGAACTGCCCCACGGTGCGATTATTCGGCAAAACGAGATCCGCCAGAAACTCCCGCTCAAGGGTACTGATGCCGCTTTCTACGGCTTCCAGTTTCGCCTTGACGATAAGAAGCAGCGCCCGCCAGGACGAACGGCACGCCTGCTCCCATGCGGCCCGCGCCGCCTCCGGCGTGCGCTGCCGTCCAGCGGGTGACCGCTCATGATCTGCTTGCCGAGGCAGCGGCAGAACCATCCGCACCACGCGATTGGCGATGCGGAAATGGATTGCAGCCGCGCTGCTTTCCTCATCCCATCCGTAGCCGAAGGAGTTTGCCCCATAGCGGATGAGAACCTTTTCGATCTCACTCTTGGACTTCTCGACGCTTACCTCGGTGCCGGTTGCGTATCGTGCCACTGCTGTTCCTGCCTTTCTCAAAACCCAACAACCCCGCCACATCATGACGCATCGACTATTGAAACGACTTCTGAGACAACAGCAACCGGTTCCCCCGCATCGCCGCGGCGGGCGGTTCGGGTGTCTCAAGAAACGAGGGTTTAACGGACTGATGCAGCGGCACTGGGGACCCGCTTGCGAACGCGGAGCATGGTGGAGTTGGGCAAACGGAAGAACGCCAATAACAACCACTGCACCTGCCCCAACGGTACCAGAAGAGAACCGTCAAGCAGTTCGTCGTCTATCACGCGTTCGATGTAGATCTCACCCAGGCGCAACCCTTCCGCCGGGCCGAAGATGCGGGCCAGCCGTCCAAACTCAGACGCCACATAAGCGGCGGAATCATGTTCCATGCGGGCAATCTCTCGCAAGTCCTCATCGCCCCCGAGGTACTGAGTAATCCACAGGTAGCTACTCATCCCCGCCCCCCCTCCCCGCCCTGGCCCCGGTCGCGCAGGCCAGCAATCCTCCCCTCGATCTGCTGACGGGTGTACGGATCTGGCGTGTGCCTCGTTGTTATGATGCCGTCGGGCCACACAACCGCGTGCCGAATCATGATGTGATCCTGGCTGGCCCATATCTCCGTGCGGGATGCGACTGCCTCGCTCTCCACGGCAGTAAGCGCTTCCCGGTACGCCTCCACCAACTCCGCCGCCGTCATCTCCCCCAGCGGTTTGTTCGTCGCGGTTGTGGTCATGGTTGCTGTTCCTCCTGTTCGGCGGTGGGGTGGGGGCGGTCGGCGTCAACATCCTGCCCGAACATCGCCAGCACAGCCCGGCGTACCGCGCTTGAGTTGTTCTCGCCGGTCCTGCGCTTGTTGGTGTCGAGGACGGCGATCACGTCGGGCGTTATCGTGAAGGTGACGCGCTTTGCGCCGATGTTGGTTGCGCCGCGCTTTTTCTCTTCTGTCATTCCCTCTTGTCCCTACGGCAGTTTATAGGCGGGCTTATACCAGAAGTCGAACAGGTTAGCCCCGAAAGGCTCTTCCAATAGTTCCCGCTTCAGCCGCGCTTCTTCTTCGGCAAGCGCCTGATAGTATTCCTGCGCCTCCTTGTGCCGCTGGGCGCACACTGGGCACGTTGAGAGATCCGACGTGTGGCCATACTCAAAAGAGATGTGTGGCGGGCAATCGGTTCGGCTCCGAAGCCATCCGTGCTTTTCATAAAGAGCCTGTTCCGCCATGTTGAGGATGCGCCGAACATTGTATTTCTGTGAGGTTTCCCAAGCCGCCCGCGCACCTTCCATCTCCCGCAGGCGGCGGTTGACATAGGCGGTTTGATCTTCGCCCTCGCGCGGCGCAGGGTCGCAACGCTTCCACTGCCGTCGTGCTGCCTTCATCCGCCGCTCAAGAAGTGCTTTCCGCTCGGGCACGACGCCCATAACGGAAACGATGCAGGTACTACCCACTGTCTTCACCGCACCGTTATCGAAGCGCACCTCATAGCACTCCCGGATATCATGGCCACAGTCTTCGCAGTTACGCTTGGCGAGATAGACATTTAGCAATTCGGGCATAGGGACTCACCTCCTAGCAGATTCATTATACCGATATTATTCATACTCGTCAAGAACAAAAAAGAAGACGGGCCACGTTCATCGCAGCCCGTCCACCTCGCCGTTCCTGAAGTTGTTGGTTCGTTGCCTCTTCGCCCTCATCACCCTCCCGGCCAGAACACTCCCACGACCAACCCCGCCAGCGTCCACAGCAGCAGCGAGCGCCATGTGTCGCCGGAAGCGTTCAGGGTGCGCGGGCGGGATGGGGGAGCGGTGAGGGTGGGGAGGGGGATCATGCAGCTATCTGGGCCGTGGCCGCCTCGGCGAACGCGCCTGCGAGCGCCGACAAATCTTCCACGGACGCGATGTAGATGCGCGTCAGACCGGCGCCTGCGGGCGGTGCTTCTACGGCCTCCAAGCCCGGCGCAAGTTCATGCGCCCGATCAATGGACAGGCGCAGCACAAGCGACTTCTTCTCATCCATCGTTTTGATCGTCATTCCGATCTTTCAAGTCCTTCCGCTTACCCTGCTGTTCTAACGGCCAGCCCAAGAAGCGGCGCAGGTAGTTTGACACTGACAAGCCGGCTTCGTCCGCCTTGCGCTCAACCTCGGCTTTTTGCTCTTCTGAGCAGGAGACGCATATTTGATTTCCACGTACACGCGCCATCAAAATCCCCTTGACGACTGTTCCAAACAGTGATACAATCTAACTGTTTGGAACAGTATACCACGGAGATAAGAGATGGTGACCACCGGGCAGCAAATGGCAAATACGTTGTGCAGATACTTTGAGGTCGGGCCGCGCACCCGTCGCGTACGAGATGGGCAGAACCTCCCGAAGTCCATGAAAGAAGCAATCATCTACGCCGCCACCATGCCCGGCTACTTTGGCGAGGAAACGGAAAAGGCGCTGCGTGTAGGCTATCATGTCGTCAGCGCGTGGATGAAGCACGTAGACGGCTACCGGATACCCGGTGAGCAGATTGCCGTTTACAATCAGCAAACGCCCTATCAGTTCGCGCAGACATTGGCCCGCATGGTGGATGAGGGCGTGACGAACGCTTACGAAGCTGAGTCGTGGTTTCGCAAGGAGCGGCGGCAGTGAAGCAGATCCGCGCCTATAGGTTCCGCCTCTACCCTAACCAGGAACAGGAACAGCGCTTATCAGAGACGCTGGAAACCTGCCGGCGCATCTATAACTCCGCCCTCGCTGAGCGCATAGCCGCTTATCGGAACGAAGGGCGAACGCTCACCTATGTTGAGCAGGCGCATGCTCTGGTCGTTTCCAAAAACGATTGGCAGAAGCGCGTTCACTCGCAGGTTTTGCAGGATGCGCTGCGGCGGTTAGATGATGCCTATCGCCGCTTTTTCAAGGCGCGTAAGACGGGCAAGGCACATGGGTTCCCGCGGTTCAAGGTGCCCTGTCGGTACAACTCCTTTTGCTACCCCTACGCAGGCTTCCGACTGTTACAGGAACAAGGCGTCTTGTCCCTGAGCAAAATCGGCAACGTTCGCGTCCGGTGCCACCGCGCTATTGACGGTTCCATAAAGACATGCACGCTGGTTAAAGACGTTGACCAATGGTTCGTCGTGCTGACGGTCGCCGTTGAAACCGACAGGCCATCAGCTCAACTCCTTGATGCCGTGATAGGTGTAGACGTTGGCATTGAGAACTTCGCGACTCTTTCTACAGGCGAAGTCATCAAGAATGCGCGCCATGTCGCCCGTTCCGAGAAACAGATAGCTCGCCATCAGCGGAAACTATCGCGGAAGAAAGCTGGGAGCCGGAACAGGGAAAAGGCGCGCGTTCGGCTGGCCCGCCTTTATCGAAGGGTTAGGCGGCGGCGAGACGATTTCGTACACAAAGCATCGCATCGTCTCGCCACTACCTACGGGATGATAGTCTTCGAGAAGTTGAACATCGGCGGTATGGTGAGAAGCCGTCGCATGTCAAAGCAGATTGAAGATGCTGCGTGGCATCGGTTCATTCGGTACACGACTTACAAGGCTGAAAGTGCTGGAGGTTGTGTGGAGCTGGTGAACCCACGCGGAACGTCTCAACACTGCTCCGGCTGTGGTCAATCCGTACCGAAGGGCCTGTCCACGCGGATGCATTCGTGTCCTTCCTGCGGGCTCGTACTTCACCGGGATCACAACGCGGCGATCAATATCGCCAACCTGCGCGCGGCGGGAACCGTCGTGCCTGCCTCTGGAGGCTGCGTAAGACCGACAGCGTAGGGCACGTCCCTATGCTGAGGCAGCGGCCTGCGAAGGAGGAAGTCTCAGGGCTTGTCCCTGTGGCAGTCCACAGATGTCGTAACCGAGCAGGGCCAAGAACGGCAGGATGAGCGCCTGCTTGGTAGCCTCTTCTGTGGCAACGTGTTTGCGTCGCTCCTCTATCTGGTTGGCGAGTGTTCGGACTGCATCAGCGAAGGCCGTCATTGATCTCCTCCTGATAGGTATTCTTGCGTCACATCGGCGATGACCGCCGATACCACCTCGGCGACGGGCACGCTAAAGGCCGTCGCCAACTTCCGAACTGTCTCTCCCCGCGGTATGCTGTGACCTCCCTGTAACCGCGAGATTGTCGCCTCTGCCACATTGGCTGTGCGCGAGAGTTCCGCCTGTGACCACCCGTTCTGCTCCAACCGCCAGTTAAGCCATGCTGCCACTACTGCCCCCACGTTTGCCACCCTTCCGCGCCGCCGAACGATCAGCGGTTTTTTGAAAGGGTGCGCCGGGTGGAATAACTTCCTTGTGTCCGAAGGGATGAGTACCGGAGCGTGTGAAGTATTTCACACGAGGCGTATCATAAGATTGGGGTACGATCTCCTTTCCATGGCTCCTCAGTTGTTCTCCTCTGGTTGACCGGCATAGCAAGGGGGCTTCTCCGGGTAGAATGACAAACGAACGTTCGTTGCGCCTGTGCGGGGAGGTTCGGCGTGGATGTAGAAAGGGATGGGCTTGTGCTTGTTGATAAAATGTTCGGCAACCTTGCCATCATAGCAGTAAGCGATCAGGAGCCGTTGGCACTGGAGGATCTAAGCAATGGGCAGATCATTCTCTTGGTTAGGCCCAACCGGTTCTTTAGCGATCTCCTCTTCTTGTTGCCGGAGATCGGGCCGCCCCTCCTCAGTCACCTGCTGAAGCAAGCCTAATGCTTCCAAAACGCGAGCTGATTCTTCTGTCAGAACGACAGGCGTTGAGGGATCGTTGAATCGCTTTAGAACGCGGTAGCGCTTTCCCGTAGGTGTCGCAACAAACCCCAGGGGTGCATCAATCTTCTTCCTCATGGGATAACGTGCCGCTACGCGCCCTATATCCTCATCTGCGCCAGTTGCCCGGGCTATAGCTGCAATAGTCTCTTCGTCGGCGCGGCGTATCTTGCCAGTCTGCTTATCCCTGCCGCCTTCCCATAAAACCCCGATGGTTGTTGGCCTTAGACCGGTAGCTTTGGCGAGGTCCGTCTTTGTCCAGTCTTTGAGAGCCGCAGCGTCGCGTATCCACTTTCCCGTTTCAACGCCGCGATCAAGGGCTTCTTCGGGCGTCTCGATAAGTTGCCGGGTCCGTTTTCTTCTCAATATCGATCTCGTTAAGCCCATACACTTATGGACACGTTATAAGCCGCATTGTTACATTCACAATGGAATCTTTGCAATGTGAGATATTCCATTAACAATAGATTTTATGGTAAACTGAGCCATGCCTGCTTCTGTCATGCCTATTCGACGCCGGGGCGCTCCCTCACGTTCGGATTATTGGCCCTCGCTGCGTGAGGCTTTGCGAGCGCATGGTTATCCCATCACGCCAGCCGGTTTTGCCCGTTTCGGTGAGAAGATCGGCAAATCTGGAGCTGCTGTGCGCTCATACCTCTACGGCGAAGTAAGGGTGCCTTTTGATGTTCTGCTCTTGATGGCAGATCGGCTTAACACCACAGAGGACGCCCTTCGGCGAGATGGGCCGTTTGCTAAAATTTTTGCCGAGGATTCCATTACTGCTTGATTTATTCCATTAGTAATGTTATAATTGTCTCGGTAATGAAAAGCGCCCCGGGGCGCACCAGGAGCAGGCGATGAGCGCGACAACGCAGGCGGCAACCACCAGCAGCGTGATGCACGCATGGATCGAAGAGGACGAGATCCTTCCCGGCAAGGCCGTGCGCGTGCTCTGCTACTCCCGAACGCAGCCGGCGGGGCGGCCCTCGGTGTCGGTGGCGACATGGGACGCGCTGACGGAGTACATGGCGGCCCAGGGCGCGCAGATGGTGGTGGCGCGATGACAACCGCAACCACAACCACGGCGAACAAGCGGCAGCGGGCAGGGCAGGGCGAGCGGAACCGGTTCGCTGTCGCGCCCATCACCCCCACCCGCGAAACCCCCGAGGCCCGCGCACAGAAATTCGCGCCCCGCTCCGAGTTCCGCTACATCCCCTCCACCAAAACTGTCCTCCTCACCTCCGGCAACAGCGGGCGAACCTACCGGCTGACGGAAGACGAGAACGGCGCGCTGTGCTGCTCCTGCCCTGCGGGACAGGCGGGCCGGGCTTGCTGGCATCGTGTCGCGGCGGCTGTCTACCTCGCCAAGTGGGAAGAGGCGAAGGCCGGGGGCTACGTCTACGGGTGGATTGAGCGGGGTGAACAGGGCGTAGGTACGGACTACTGCGTCATCCTGAACATCGCCCGGGTGCTACCTGCCCACGTTGACGATTGGCATATCTTCCGCACCCGCGAGCAGTTGAGCGCGTTTGTGGAGGGATGGCGGGTTGATTCGGTGGTGGCGAACGGGGTGGAGGTGGCACTGTGAGCATCGCACCCGGCGGAACCCTTACGATAGCCGTAGATAGCGGCCACATCGAAGAGGGCGACGTTCAATCCATAGAAACTTGCCCGATAGCCCTTGCTGTAGAGAGCGCCTATGGTGTCACCGCTGAGGTGCATAACGAAGTCTTAATACTTCCCTGCTTCGGTGTGTATGCACCGCTGCCCCTTGCGGCTTATGACTTTATCTACCGCTTCGATAACGAGATGCCGGTGGAGCCTTTCACCTTCTCCGTGACCCTTGATGAGTGGGGCGGTGAGGGCGACGAATACGAGGATGAGGACGAATGACCCCCGCCCCCACCGTCCCTTCCGTGGACGCCGCTCCCGCGCCCGACGCTGAATCGTGGGGTGTCCAAATCCGTGACAAGGGACAGGATTGGGCCTGGCTTACCCCGGATGGCCGAGAGACGCGCCTCTCCTCGGCTGCCGCCCGTTGGACGCGCGAATGGGCCGATGCTAACGCCGCGCTAATACGCAGTAACCTTCCCGGCGTTGCTGTTCGCGTCAAGCAGATTCGCGGCGAGGCCACATCATGAACGCTGCCACCCCAGCGCCCCTTCACAAGCGCCTCCCCGCCGTCATCACCCCCGGCAGCGAGATCCGCTGGGACGAGCCGTCCGACGAGCCCTGCGCCCGCTGCAAGCGCACCGCCTGGACGCTGGGGGCGTTTGTGCCCAGCGCGGGGCCTACCGAGTGGCTGTGGGTTCGGTTGCTGTACTGCCCGGAGGTTGATGCCTGCGGGTGGAGCTGCGTGCAATGAGTGCGCCTTCTTCCATCCGCTGGCAACTCTCCCACCGTTGCGATCCCCGTGCCCGCGTGCTGGCCGATGATCACTATTCCCGGCAGACGGTCGGGGCCAAGAATTTCGTACAGCCTGGGCGCTGCCTCGTGCTGTACCAACCGGCGCTCATTGAACCCGCGCCAAAACGGGGCGCGCTCTGGGTATCCGTTGCGCCTTTCGCTGAGTACGTCAAGCACGAATGGCCGTCGGCTTGGTCCTGCGCCATGTTCCGTAATATCGGCGCGGGGCTATCAAGCGAACTGATACGGCAAGCAGTAGCGATTACTCGTTGGCGCTGGCCTGACGTTCCTGCGCTTGGGATGGTTACATTCGTAGACGCGGGCAAGGTCAGGGCAAAGCGCGATCCGGGCCGGTGCTTCAAAAAGGCCGGGTTTCGTCGCCCCTTCTGTTCCGATTGCGCGGGCAAAAGCACACGCGAACGACGACGCTGCACGGCTTGCGCCGGTTCAGGATACGCCCGCACCAAGGCGGGGCTTATCGTGTGGCAGATGGTTCCCGAGGATATGCCCCCAGCATCTCCTCCCATGCCCGCACAGCCCGCATTGGAATTTGCTGAGGTGGCGCAATGACCGCCCGCACCTGCCCCGCCGCACGCCTGCATCTACACCGGTCGCCACTGCCCTCTCTGCTCGCAGGACCGGCGCGGCGGCAACCTGCGCGACCTCGCTGCCGTGGTGGCCTATGGCCGCGACCTGCGGCGGCTGCCGGTGATGTGCGCCGAGGCCGGCGCGCGGAAAGGTGAGGAGAGACGATGACGGCGCGAAAGGGGGTGATCTCGGGTGAAGGGCAAGAAGATGTGAGCGGCTGCCGCCACATCATTCCCGTCAGCGGCAAGGCTGTCCTTGCCGCTGGCCTTCTCCAGACGGCGGCGAGGCCCGACCTGCCCTATGAGTTCGTTTACAACGACGTGGGCTGCGAACTACCCGAAACCTACGCTTGGCTTGATGCGGTTGAGCAGAAAACAGGCTGGCGGATCGTGCGCGTCGGCAAGAGCCTGGACGCGCTCATAGACCAGTACGGCGGCTTCCTCCCGGGGCCTAAATCGCGCTACTGCACGCGCGAGACGAAGATCGAGCCGTTTGAGGCATGGTTAGGTGCATCCAGCGCGGTTGTTTATTACGGACTTCGAGCCGACGAGAACCGCATAGGCTACACCCCCTTAAAGGCGAGCCGTATCCATCCCGTCTATCCCCTCCGAGAATTCGACATTGATCTTCGTGGCGTGTTTTCGATTCTGGAGGCGCAGGGGCTTCTACCGCCTGATTTCTTCTGGCAGCGCCTCTTTGATGCTGTTGGTGATGCGCTAAAGGCCCGTTCGGGGTGGGATGACATTCTCGCCCCGTGGGAACGGCGGCTGCTTTTTACTGGGCGCACGCGCGGCAACTGTTACTTTTGCTTCTTCCAGCGACGCTTTGAGTGGGTTTGGCTGTACGAAACCCACCCCGATCTTTTCGAGCGGGCAGTAGCTAAAGAGAAGCCCGGCTATTCCTTCATGTCAGATTTGCCGCTTGTGTGTTTGCGGAGCGAGGCGACCCGCGAAGCCATCTTCGCCAGGCGCGTCGGCGAGGTGCGCCGCTACATCCTGGGCAAGCTGCAAGGCTCGCTGTTCCCCATCTACGCCGACACCGAGATCGCTGCGACCTCCTGCGGATTGCTGTGCGGGAAGTGAAAGGACCGACAATGACAGCGCTGCAACAAGCCCACCCCTTTCTCGGTGACGAAGACGCGCCCGAGGAAGCACCAACCCAAAACATCCCCCCTCAGCGCACCGACGCCGACGACTTCGCCGAGTTCGCCGACGCCATCTGCGCCCGGGTTGAACCGCTGGGACGCATCCTTGCCGCTGTGGTAGTGGGGGCAGTTCCGTTGTTCATCGGCGGGTTTCTGTGGGCGGTGGGGGTGTTGTGATGACCTCCCGCGCCGGTTGGTGGATGCTTGGCGTCCTGCTCGTCTTCTTCGGGTTGGTCGCGGCGGGCGCAGCGCAATGAGCGACTATTCCCCTGCCCTCGCCGATGCGAAGCGCCTCATCGACGGCGCGGCCTCGGACCTGCAATCCATGGAGGCGCAGATCGAGGCGCTGGAGACGGAGCGGAACGGGCTGCTTGCCGAACTCGTTCTCCTGCGCCCTCTCGCGCAGGCTGTGGATGCCTTCCTGCGGCGCGAGCCGGGCGACAACGCCAAATCCGCCGATCTCATTGAGCGCTGGGGCGATTGGCACCGATGGATGCGGGAGAACGGCGCGGATGGCGGCGAGGGCGACATGCCCGCCGGAGTAAGAGGGGATGCACGGTGACGCCCACGCCCGACAAACCCGCCGAGGTTCCCGCCGGGTTCGTGGCCCTGTTTGCCGCCGCCAAGGCGGGTGCGCTGTGCCCCTATCCCCACCCGGCAAGCGGGCACACCATCGCTGAGCCAAACCTCCACGTCCGCGCGCTTATCGAGGATGTCATCAAGGGGCGCGAGGCGTGGGCCAAACGCGCGGCGGGTGAGGTGGAGATGTCGATGGGCCGGGGCGGGCCGATGGCGATCAATCTCGACGCGAAGATCGCGCGAGGGCTGTCGGCGCTGGAGGATCTGCGGTTCGCGCTTGCCCATTTCGAGAGGCAGGGGGATGGGGTGGGGAAGTGAGCGGCAATCGGTGGCAATTACATCACGGCGACTGCCTGCACATTCTGCGCGACTTCGCGGATTCGTCGCTTGATTCCTGCGTGACTGATCCGCAACTATCCCAGAGCGGCGGCGACTGCCTGTTTCACGTCCTGCCGAATCTCTGTTTCCCAGATAACGACGATGCGGTACCCGAGCCTGTCAAGGGCGGCCTGTTTCTTCTTAAATGTGGCATCGGTGCGACGCTGCGAAGCGTGGATCGGCCCATCAGTGTAAACGCGCGGGTCAGCGTGCCAGTATGTCCCGTTGACCTCGATAACCAGTTTTCCGCCCAGCAGGAAATCCACGCAAGCGCAATACCGCCCCGTTTCAGGCTCACGAATACCATGCTGGCGCTGATAGGGCACGCCACGCCTGTCGAGTTCAGCGGCAACCACGTCCTCAATGCGCGACACACAGGAGACACGCCCCTCAGACATAGCCCGGCGTTGTTTATCTGCCGCGCCCTGCCGCGCTTCTTCGCTGGCAAACTGCCGCCGATTCGCTTCCCTGATTTTCGCCTTCGTCGCGTCCGTGTGCCCCTTGCCCTTAGTTGGGTTCTTATCCGTCAGCAGGTGAGCCGATCTTTTGCGAAGTGGTATGCCTGCCCTAAGAAGGGTGCGTCTTATCGTTTCGGCGCTGACATTGTGACGCGCCCCAACCTCCTGCAAGGTCAATCCGCCTACGTATTCCTCGATAGCAACGTGAGGAACAGGCGACATCTCGGATTTGGAATAGCATTTACGGCTACAGTAAGCGTTCTTCATTCCCTTCTTTTCAGTCATGAAGCGATGGTATCCATAGCTCCGACTAAACTGGATTTCACACTGAGCGCAGATAAGCTGAATCGGAGGGTTGCGATCTGACATGAATACATTATACCCCGTCCACACACCGCATTCAATCATCGGCGGAGGGCGCGCAACGCTTTATCATGGTGATTGCTTAGAGGTGTTACGTTCGTTGCCAGATGCAAGTATGAGCGCCTGCGTCACAGATCCACCGGCGGGCGTGGCGTTCATGAACGCCACTTGGGATAAGGACAAGGGCGGGCGCGATAAATGGATTGCATGGCTTGCAGAAGTCATGGCAGAAGTAAATAGATGCTTAATGCCCGGTGCCCATGCGCTTGTGTGGGCACTGCCCCGAACGAGCCATTGGACGGCGATGGCGTTGGAGGATGCGGGGTTTGAGGTGAGGGAGAAGCTTTATCATTTATTCGGCTCAGGATTTCCTAAGAGCCTTGATATTAGCCGTGCTATAGACGAGCTTGCACCGCGCCTTGGAATGTTTGCAGGTTTCGCTGCTCACTATGAAGATCGGCGCAAAGCAGCAGGATTAACGCACCGTGAAATCTGCGATGCTGGGGGATTTCATGGCGAGGTGAATCATGGTGGCGCATCATCGAATTGGGCCGCTGGTTATAACGTACCTACACGCGAGCAATGGGAAGTGATTCGGCCCCTGCTTGGCTTGTCGGTTGAATGGCGACCTCTAATAGAGCGCGCCGAAGCCGAACGTGAAGCGATAGGAGACAGGGTAGTTTCCACACGTCCCGGCATCCCAAACTGCGGCAACCCATCCGAGAGAAAGCTACACACACTAACTGCTCCAGCCACCGCCTCCGCCCGCCAATGGGAAGGCTGGGGAACCGCCACCAAGCCTGCCGCTGAGGAATGGATTCTTTGCCGCAAGCCCATCAGCGAATCCACGATTGCTGGGAACGTGCTGCGGTGGGGGTGCGGGGGGTTGAACGTGGACGGGTGCCGCGTTGGAAGCGGCCCCGCATTCGTAGATAGGCCAGGGCGCAAGTCTAGCGGCGGTCTACTCAACGGCACGGAAGAAACCCGCGTCACAACGGGCGGCGATGGCAGATGGCCCCCGAACGTCCTCCTGAGTCACGCCGAGGCGTGTTCTTTCTCCCGCTGCCACGAATCCTGCCCGGTTCGGTTGTTGGATGAACAGTCGGGGACACGGACGAGCGGCGCGTGGCATAACGTCGTCCAGAAGGCAGGGGATCGGGTGTATGGCTTGGGCTTGGATGACAAGGAGCGCATCCGTGAAGATCGCCCTGCTGACTCCGGTGGTGCTTCCCGCTTCTTTCCCGTCTTCTGGCCCGACCCGCTGGACGAGTTGACCACCCCTTTCCTCTACATCCCCAAGCCCGACCGCGCCGAGCGCGACATGGGCTGCGAGAACCTGCCCGCCCGTTCCGCTGGCGAGTGCTGCGACCGGGAGGAGGGGAGCGCAGGGTTGACTTCACCGCGCGCCGGCGCAGGCCGCACGAACGGAGCGCGAAACCACCACCCCACCGTCAAGAGCGTGGCATTGATGCGCTGGTTGTGCCGCCTCATCACCCAGCCCGGGGGCATGGTTCTTGACCCCTTCACTGGCTCCGGCTCCACGGGGGCGGCGGCTCTCGCTGAAAACTTCCGTTTTGTCGGCGTTGAACAGGACCCCAATTACCTCGTGATCGCCCGCGCCAGGTGCGCCTACGCTGCCGGGGAAACGGGCCTTTTCGCGCAGGAGGTGACCGCATGACCCTCCCCCTCCCCTCTCCCCCTACCCCCGACACCACCGGGAACGCGGCGGCAGGTGCGGTGTCGGGGCTGCTGACGTTCGCTCAAGCCGCTGCGCTTCTTGGTAAGTCCACGTTCACGATTAGGACTTACTGCCGCCGGGGGGAACTCCAGCGGGCAAACGCTGGCGGAAAGGGCATCCCCGCCCTGTTTCGGCCCGAGGATTTGCGCCGCATACAGGCTGCGCGCGAGCGGTTCTGGACGGAGAAGCGCGGCCCGGCCATCATTTCCGATACCGGGCGCATCTGCAACAAGTGCCGCAAGTGGAAAGCGTTTTCCCAATTCCACAAATGCCCGGGGCGAACGGGCGGAGTGCAAACGATCTGTAAGGCGTGCCACTGCAAGCAGTATCGGGCTTACTATCGGGAGACGGTCTACCCGAAGCGTCGCAATGCGACGGGATGGCTCGCCAAGTATCGCAACCCGAAGACAGCCGGGCATCGGGAGTATCGCCGCCTGCTCGTGGCAATTGAGGACGGCAAAACTGGCCCTTTCACCAAGCGCGACGGGTTCGCTCTTGTGCGCGGAGAGCTGGATGAAGGCGGTGCGCGCTTCTACCGGGCAGCACGCCTTGACGTGCGCCTGGTGCAGGGGGAACGCGCTGTGGCCCGGTATGAGCCGTACGCCGGTGGACGCTGGCTTGTTTACGCCGCGCCGCTTGCACGTGAGGCGGATAACGCGTTCATTCGGAAGTTGCAGAAGCGGGAGGGCAAGGCATGAACCCTGAGCAGCAACCCGAGCAGGTTGACCACCCGCCACACTACCAAGCCCCCGGCGACACAGCAGGCACGTATGAAGTCATCCGCATCCTCGCTGCCTACGGCCTGGCCGAAGCCTTCTGCGCCGGCAACGTAATCAAGTACACGCTACGCGCCGGCAAGAAAGGCGACAAACTGATGGATTTGGAGAAGGCAGCGTGGTATGCGAACTGGCTTGTCGAGAACGAGAAGCGGAAGCGGCAGGAGGGCGCGTCATGAGCGAACCCATCAGAGTCTTCGGTTCAAACAAACTCGGCGTACATGGGGCCGGGGCCGCGCTCGACGCCCTCAACAACCACGGGGCGCAGGGGGGGAACGGCGTCGGCAGACAGGGCAACAGCTACGCCATCCCGACAAAGGCGACGCCCTACGTTACCCTCTCCCTCGGTGCTATCCGGGCCTATGTCGCCGACTTCATCGAGTACGCCCGCGCGCACCCGGAAACGACGTTTCAGGTCACCCGGATTGGGACCGGCCTTGCTGGCTACACCGACGCGCAGATCGCCCCGCTGTTTGCGGACGCCCCGCCTAACTGCCTCCTGTCTCCCCGCTGGGAGCCATGGGTAGGGCCGCGTCCCGCCTGGTGGGAGAACCCTTTCGAGGCGCGGAGGATGCCGGGGAAGGGACCGGTTGATCCGGTCCTGGCCGCTGGAGAGTCACTGCCGCCCGAGGCCGAGATCCTGCGGACATGGCGGGAGTTGGACACAACACCATGACACCTCAACCGGACCCCCTAACCGGCCTCCTTGTTCTCGGCGGCGTTGTTGCCGTCCTTGCCGCTGTTCAGGCCGCCTTGGCCTTCTGCTCCCTCTGGGGCCGCATCTGGCGCGGAGCCACCGATGACGGCAGGTTGATCGCGCTGGCGGTACTTGTTGCCGACCTCGGCGCGACGTTGGCCGGGTTGGTTATGTGGAGGTTGCGATGAGCGCGCTCGCCGTGCTTATCGCGGGCGTGCTGGAGGCGAGGTAATGCGGGCGTCTGCACGATTGAGAAAGGCTCACAGCATGGAAACATCATCGTCTTCGGCGAGCGGGTGTGGTTGCGCGGTTCTCGCCTTCAATCTCGCGTTCGGGGGTTGGCTGTTCGACTTCTGCCTCTGGAACATCGTCGGCAAGGATGTGCCTTGGTATGCCGACGTGCTCGCCGGGCTAGTCTGCGGCCAGTTCGCCTTTCCCTGCGCCGTTGTTGTCTGGATAGTCAAACTCTGCGGCGTACCGACGCCGTTTGTTCACTGAGCGAAGGAAGGTTGAAATGTCCAACCATCACCGCCCCCGCAAGCCGCTTCCGCCCGCGCTCACAGACGAGCAGGCGAAAGGCTACAACCTCGACACGTTTGACATGCTCGCGGGCGTGAAGCCGCTTGGCGACGACGAACCCGAAGCACCCGCCGCACAGACTCCAACGAAGCCGCCGCTAACCGTCCGCCAAGCGATTATGAACGCTGCGTTTGGGCCGGGCTATGAGCAGGCGCGGGTGGGATATCGGATAGAGCAGGACGATGAGTTCGTTGCTGTTGGGGTTCGGTTTCGGGAGAGGGAGGGGGAGGCGTGACCATCAGAGGCGCACAGATTGAGGCGTGGGAGATCGCCAACATCAAGGGTTTCCACGAGGGGAGAACCGACGCCGGACGAGATGACACCCTTGTTCGCTTGATGCTTGTCGTCACGGAGGTGAGCGAAGCGGCACAGGGCGTTAAGCGGAACTGGGGGCCGGGTTTTCGCACCGAAGAACAAGCGGATGAGTTCGGCGAAGAGTTGGCGGATGCCGTTATCCGCATCTTCGATCTCGCTACCTGCGTCGGGGTGGACTTGCAGGGACACATCGCGCGCAAGATGGCGAAGAACCGCGAGCGCCCGCACCTCTACGGAACGGCGAAGGCCGGGCAGAAGGTGACGCCATGAGCGAACAATTCATCCCCTTTCCGACACCAGGCATCTCCACCGCAGGCGGCTTCCGCCGGCAACTGCGCCGCGCTGGGATCGGGATCGGCCACTGCTCCGACGAGGGCGGATGGCTTGCCTACTGGAACACCCCGGGCAGCGACGCGGGATACAACGCCCGTGCCCGCGGCGACTCGGAGGGTTGGGCGGTGTTCCATCTGCTTGAGGCCACGCGGCGTAACACGGGGACGCTTGCCGCGTTCTTGCTGGCGCGCGAAGTCCCGGAGGCAGGGGAGGATGGATAACGCCATGACGCTTCAGGTATCCCTCTTCGACACTCTGCCCCCTGCCGCGCCCCGTCCCGAGGAGAGGCTGCCAGGGCGGAAGCGGTTAGGGGGTGGGGGTGTCGGTGGGGGTGGCATCATACGGCGTGCGTGCGTCGGCTGTCATGCTTGCGCCGCCTCCAACCTGTCGAGTGCGGCGTGGCTGTGCGGGAGCACATATCTCCATGCAGACGATCATCTGTTGGTTCACGCTGCGCCGCTCTGCTGCCGCCTTCGCTTTCACTGCGTCGTAAACGGTGCGCGGAATATTCCGAACGGTAAAGCTGACCGTATCGCTGCTCTGTTCGCTCATAGTTGCAATTATACACCTTCTTGACACTGAGACACCAGGGGTTGTATAATAGTTGCAGTTCTCAACCGATAAAAACATGGATGTAGACGCCAAACAATTCCTCGATCACTTCGAGCAACGCGACCGCTCGCTGATTGCCAACCTCTTCCTCGAAGGTATCCGTGCAGGCCGCAAGAGCGCCCCGGTTGTGGTGGCGTATGTCTTTGCGCGAGCGGGGGAACGGATGCGGGGGCAGTACGCCGACGCGCACGAGGTTGAGCGCATGACGCTGCTCCAGCAGATGCTTTCTGCGCCGACGAGCGGAGCGACCGACTACGCCCAATACTGCATCGACTGGGAAGCCCTTCCGCGCTCGGAGCGCGAGAAGATTAAGCAGGGGCGCTCCCAGCAGTACGCGGCGGCAGCGATGCAGGACAAGCCCGCGACGGAGAAGCAGTTAGGGTACTTGTCCGCGCTGGGCTACACTGGCCCGCCACCGGGGAACCGGCTGGAAGCGAGCCGGTTGATTGATGCCTGGCAGGCGAAGACGAAAACGAACGCTGAGGTGGGGCTGTTCTCTCGTGAATGAAACAATGATCCCCGCCGAGATGCGCGAACGGCGAGCGTGGGTGCTTTGGCGCTTCGAGGAACGAGACGGCAAAGCTACTAAAGTGCCGTATCAAGCAATAGCACCCTCGTTGCGCGCCTCCTCCACCGACCCCGCGACATGGGCAGCGTTCGGCGTTGCCGTTGCTGCGCTAGAGCGATCCCGTCACATGGACGGGATCGGGTTTGTGCTGTCTCCCGACGATCCGTTTGTCGCGCTCGACCTCGACCACTGCATAGACGAGAACGGCGAACTGAGCGCAGACGCCGCCGCCGTTGTAGATGAGGTTGACAGCTACACCGAGATCACCCCCAGCGGCCACGGATTGCGGATTATCGCCCGGGGCGATCTGCCCCCCGGCGGGCGCAAGCGGGGGAACTTCGAGGTTTACGACAGCGGACGCTACGTCACCATCACCGGGCGAGTTTATGCCGGGCGTGGCGAGATCCGTGAGCGCGCCGAGCAGATCGCGGCTCTTCACGCGCGAGTTTTTCCTCCCGTGCAATCTCAACCCCAGCATTTCCCCCGGCACACCCCGCGCACTGACGATCTTCCTCTTGCCGATCAGGAGATCCTCCGCAAAGCATCCTCGGCCACCAATGGTTTGGGCTTCAATGCCCTCTGGCACGGTTATTGGCAGGAGGCCGGATACTCCTCCCAAAGCGAAGCCGACATGGCGCTTTGCTGCCATCTCGCTTGGTGGGCTGATCGGGATGAGGCACAAGTAGATCGGCTGTTCCGAGAGTCGCGGTTGATGCGAGACAAATGGGATGAAAGCCACTATTCCGGCGGCGTGACCTATGGACACAACACCGTCGCGCGAGCCTGCGAGTTAGTAGAGGAGGGATACAGGCAGGGTATAGCCGTTCCTCTTCCGTCACGAAACGGCAACGGCTCCGCTTCCGCCGATTTCAGCGTTTTCAGCGTTTTCAACGGATCGGAAGGTCCGAAAAACCGAGTTGCCCCCCCCTCTAATAAAGAAGAAGATCAACAAAATCAGTATTTACGGACCTTCCAAAGTGCTGAAAACGCTGAAAACGCTGCAAACGACACAGCCGAACAGGAAAGCGCCTCCTGTGGGATAGACGTGGAGCCGTGGCCCGCGATCCTCCCCCTCGGTGAGTATGACCTTCCACCCTTCCCCCTGGAGTCCCTGCCGTCGTGGCTGGCAACGTTTGCGTGCGCTACGAGCGAAGCGATGCAGGTTGCGCCGGACCTCCCGGCGATGATGGCGCTGTCCGCGCTCGCTGCGAGCGTGTCGCGGAAGTATGAGGTGTCTGCGCGGCCCGGCTGGCGTGAACCGCTGAATGTCTACACGGCAACCGTACTTGCGCCCGGGAACCGCAAGAGCGCGGTTGCATCGGCCATAACAAAACCGCTCCTTGAGTGGGAGCGTGCTGAGGCGGTAACACTCGCCGACGAGCGTGCCCGCGCCGCATCGCAAAAGCGTATTCTTGAGGCGCGCCAGAAGGACGCCGAGCGCCGCGCCGCAACGGCAAAAGTTGAGGAACGGACTTACCTGGAGTCCGAGGCGCGAGACATTGCGGCGGAAGCGGATGCCGCCCGGGAGCGCGGCGAGTTCCGGCTGTTCGTGGAGGACTGCACCCCCGAGCGGCTGACGGGGCTGCTCGCCGACAATGACGGACGGATAGCGATCCTTTCGGCGGAGGGTGATGCCTTTGACCTCATCGCCGGGCGCTACAGCGACAAGGCGAACCTCGGCGTCTACCTGAAAGGCCACACGGGTGAAACGCTGATTGTTGATCGTATCGGGCGGCGGGGCGAGCGGGTAGAACACCCCGCGCTCACCATCGGCGTAGCTATCCAGCCGGAAGTATTGCGCGGCCTGCTTCAAAAGCCGAACCTTCGCGGGCGCGGGCTTCTGGGCCGCTTCCTCTACTCCCTGCCCGATGACCGGCTGGGCTTCCGTGACGCCGACCCTGCCCCGATCCCCGATGCCGTCTCCGAGGCGTATGCGGAGGGAATGCACACATTGCTATCTTTGCCCCTCCGCAAGGGCGGTGAAGGCGGAGAGGTACTGCCGTTCATCCTGGCCCTGTCCTCCGACGCCCGCGCGCTCCTGACTGAGTATCAGCGAGAGATTGAAAAGGAGTTGCGCCCCGGGGCGATGCTCGGAGACATGACGGATTGGGGCGGAAAGGCGGTCGGCGCGGTGGTGAGGATCGCGGCACTCCTCCATCTGGCCGATGCTGCGCTTCCCGCCCGCGAAGAGTCTTTTGAGATCGAGTCGTCAACCTTCCTCGCCGCTGTGCAGATAGGCTCTTACCTTTGCGCTCATGCTCGCGCCGCGTTCTCGGAAATGGGCGCGGATAGCGTCATGGATGATGCGCGCTACATCCTCGCCTGGATTGAGCGGCGGGGTGAGATGCAGTTTCGGCAGGGTGATCTGCATCGGGCGCTCGCCCGGCGCTTCCGCAAGAGTGAGGACATGGTTCCAGCGCTGTCGCTTCTCGTAGCCCGCAACTACCTGCGGGAGTATTTGCCCTCCGCTGAGGAGCGCAAGCACAACGCGAAATCGCGTTTCGATGTGAATCCGGCTTTCTTCTCCCGTCCATCACGGGGCCGCTCAGGCTCTGGTTCAACCTTCTAAGTCCGCGCGCGGGCGGCGCGCGGCAACAAAGAAAGGGCCAAAACAATGGCTATCGAAATCGGGTTTTCTTCAGGTGGCGATAGGGATGCGGTGATCCTTCCGCCGCGTGAGCATCCCTGCAAACTGGTGGATGTGCGGGTTGTTCCCAACAAGTTCAAGACGACGGACACTGACCCGGACACGCAGTTGCAGTGGATGTGGGAGGGTTTGCAGTTCAAGTCGCCGGAGGGCAAAGCGGGGGTCATCACCCTCTGGACCGGCTTCTTCTACGGATCGGCTAAGGCGAAGTTGACCGCCCTCTACAACGGGATTTTCGGACGCTCGCTGACGGAAGCGGAAGCCCGCAGCATCGACCCGGAAAAACTGGTCAACGTGATCAAGGGCTTCGTGATGGTTCTGCCGCACACGAAGGGCGACGGCACGATGACAAGCAAGTTCGGCGGGTTCCGCTTGCCCGACAATGCGGCGACGCCTGAGCCGAAGCAGTTCTTCCGAGATACGGCCCCTGCGGTTTCTCCCGTTCCTGCCGGCGGCGGTTCCGCCTTCGGCCCGGTCGGGGCCGATGATGGTATGGACACTTCGGATCTGACCGACCCTTTCGCCGACTGAAAGGAGGCCGCACCCCCGGCAGAAACGTTTCTGCCGGGGGTGCGGGAAGGACGGGGCGTTATCGTGCTTACCTTGCCTCAGCCGCGTGGAAGACAAAGCGCGCCGAGGCGCTAAAGCGAGCAGGGAACAAATGCGAGAAGTGCGGAACGCAGGGAGCTTTAGAGGTGCATCACCTCACCTATCGGCGTTTGGGCCACGAGTCGCCCCGCGACCTCATGGTTCTCTGCCCCTCCTGCCATGCTCGCGCCGACGCCCTGCGAAAGCAGGAGACGGCTTATCGGCGGAAGGCGAAGGCGGCACGGCGGAAGAAGCCGCTGGAGGATTGGTTTTAGAGGCGCTGCGCCTGCCCTGCCCGCCCGTCGCGGCAGGCAGGCGGGGTGAGGAGGACGGGGGCGATTTCATGACGGGGAGGGGGTAGCGAGATGGATTACCCGGAAACGAAGCCGATGCGTTGTAGTAAGTGCCGCAAAGTTGCCGATTTTGATCTGAAGTCCATGGGCGCATTGATTGCAGGGTGGGATCTTAGGTGCCCTCATTGTAACCGCATCGTGCCTGCCGACGGGTGGGAAAGCCTATCTCCTCAGCAGAAGGATGCGGCAGGCTGACACCGACAAACCACCCCGGCAGCGGGCCGGGAGAGAGGGGGAGGGGAAATGGATACTGAGACGACGATCTGCGGCGCGGAACCCTGCTGGGAACTCTGCTGCTGCGATCCCGACAAAGACGCAGACGGTTACGCCGAGTACATCCGCTTCGCTGTTGAGCGCGAAGAAGGACGAGAATACGCCTGCCACCTGCCCGCAGGGCACACGGGGCCGCATCAGTGGACGCTGGAGGACGCGCAATGATCACCCTCAACACCGTCCCCGGCGCGGACGGCTGGGGCCGCTCCGCCGACTTCGGGGAGGATCCTTTCGAGACGTTCATGGGCTGGTGCCATGACCACGGCTACGTGCTGCTGTTTGACGATCCCGAGGGTGCGCCGGAAGGGTACCTGGGCGCGGCAGTGGCGGCATACAGCCGGTGGCAGGAGGCCAAGCGATGAGTGCTGACGAGCAAAACAGGTTGGCCCTTTCCCGCGACGAGGAGATCCGCGAAGCCGAACGGGCGCTGGCGGTTGCGGCGAAGGACTATCACCGCGCCTTCAGTGCTTTGCCGCAAGGGTTTCTCTTTTTCCCTCAAGCAGAGGAGGCGCTACGGCAAGCGCTGGCCGACCTTGACGCCGTGCGGGAGAAAACGTCATGACCACCCGCCCACACAACACCGCCGCCCCCTCCGCATGGGACACCGGCGCCGCAGCCGAGGCGCATCTGCTCAAGGCGCGCGTGGCGACGCTGGAGGCGGCGATAAAGAAGCACCGCCGCGATGTGTGGGGTGAAGGCGGAGGCGTTGAGCATGACGCCGACAGGGAGTTGTACGCGGTGCTGGAGGCGCGGAATGCCTGAAACTTACATCTGCCCGTTCTGCCTGAACGTCACGAACAAGACATGGCACCGGTGTGAGTGCGGCTACGAAATCGACAGTCCGCGTGGGATGCCCTCCATTGAGGCGATGCTGACGCCGGGCAAGCGGAAGATGCCCGCAGACTTCAACTCCGTGGACCTGCCGGGATTTCTGCGCGCGGCAGTGAACGCCATCAAGAAGAACGCGGCGTCTGTGGAGGCGCAACCCTGATGTACCGCTTCACCCTCACCGACGCCAACAGCCAACCCGTGCCCTACCCATTCGCGCCGGAGATGGAGACAGACACGTTCGCCCGCCGCCCCGTTGTCGTGCAGCACGCCGCGCCGATAAGTCCGAGGGTGCGCCGCGACATCCTCGCAGAGTACGAGCGGTGCTTCCCCGAGCGGGAGGTGGTGATCTTGCCCGGGGCGACGCGGCGGGTGCGGGTGAGCAGGGAGATGGCGCCGGGCTATGTGGCAATCACCGTTTACGACATCCGCCCCCTCGTGGGCGAAGAGATCGAGTTGCGCGGGCAGGGCGAGTGGGAAATGCAGCCCTATGCTGCCGAGGTGGTATGGATAAACCCGTTTTTGGAGCCGTGGCAAGTGGCGCAGCGGGAAACCATCCCGCTTGTGAGACTCCGTGAGTGGGTACCCGGCGACCCCAAAACCGAGGAGAACGTTTCCCACGCCCGCGCCATGATTACTGCGGCGCTGGGGACGAGCTGCTTTATCGCGGTAGGGGCCAATCTCTGCTTCGCCGAGGCGCTCCCGATAGCGCGGACAAAACCGCAACGAACAGACACCCGCCCGGCCCGGAACCGGAAGCGGGAGGTGGGGAGGAGGGCGTAGGACGATGGCAGAGATGAACGCGCCGTTGAGTCAGGCCGCACTCGACACATTAAAAGAACAGCCAGGGGATATGGCGCTTGTGGTTACGGTCGATTCTGACACCGGCAAGGTGCGCTTCGGGCTTTGGGCGAAAAGCGCTCCGCTGATGAGGGAAGCCTACGTGCTCGCCGCCGTTGCCGCTGATGCCATAGCCGACAGTTACGAGGCGAGCCGGGACGAAGCGCCCCGCGACGCTCAAAACCAACAACCCGAACCGCCCGCGATCCTGGCGATTGCGGCGGGGGTGGGCAGCGTGGAGGAAGGGGGCAAGTGATGGCCCGCTTTGTACCGACTCACTGGCACGTCGAGAGCGGATCTGAGAAGCGGGTGTTTCTTCTTGACGATGAGGAAGGGCTGCGCCGCTTCTCTCATGGCCGAAATACCGTGCGCTGGTCCTGTGCCGATGCTGCTTGTCTTGGGCAGATAGCAGCGGATCTGGGGGGCGCGTAGCATGGCCCGCCGCTCGCCGCTCCCTGTTCCTACCGAGCATGAAGAACAAAAACGGCTGTTCCAAGAGGCCGCGCTTCGTGCCCGTCGGCACCCAGAATGGGCGCTGCTCTACGCCGTGCCCAACGCCGCAAAGCGCTCGCCTGCGCTTGCTGCCTATATGGCCGCTGAGGGCCTGCGGTCAGGCATCCCGGACATCTGCCTGCCTGTCCCTCGTGGCGAGTACCACGGCTTCTATGGCGAGCTGAAGCGCCAGCGGGGCGGCACGCTTCAGCCGGAACAGCGGGAATGGCTGGAAGCACTGCGGGCGCAGGGCTACTTTGCGAACGTGTACCGGGGCTGTGATGAAGCCCTGCGGGCAATCGAGGCGTACCTGAGCCTCGGGGAAGGGGAAGCGATATGAGCGTTCCGGTGTCGGCGATTCAACCGGGGAAGGTGTTTCGAGGGCGGGATGGGAGCGAGCGGGAAGTGTGCGTTTCGGTTATCCGGGCCATGCTTGAGGAGGGGCAAGCGGAGGCGCCGCCCCAGCTCGCAGAGGGGCTGCACTGCCCTACCTGCGGCGCCGCCGTAGCTGTCAAGGGGGGCGAGCGCGCCGGCTCCACCTGCTGCTTCGTGCCTTTGGGGCCGGGCGTACTGGCGGCTGAGGTGGCCCGGCAAGTGCGGGAAACGGAGCATGAGCGAAGGGTAGGGGAGATAAGGGCAGATGTGGATGCAGCTTACCCAGGGGATTGGGAGGTGCGGAACAACCCTGAGTTTGATGGCGTGCTACACCTGATCTGGGGGCCGGAGGGTGCGCTTATCGCGCGAACGTGCATGGCTCCCTTCAGCGAGCCGAACGCTCGACTCATGGCGCACGCGGGCAAGCATCTCCGCTACCTTCTCGGTTGCGACGCCGCCGCGCAGGAACAGATCGCCCGACAGGCGGCGATGATCGAGGGGTTGGCGGCGCGGGCGGAGGCGGTGTCTCAACGGGCAGAAGAAATCACCGCGCGTTTTGATGCCCACCTGCAAGCGCGGCGTGAAAACTTTAATGTCCTCTGGAGTTGGATATATCCTGACAACCCGAGAGGCTGGGAGTATCCGGGGCAGGTGGTCAACCACGTCGGAGAGTTTTTGGCCGAGAGGGTGAAAGAGCGCGACGCCGAGAGGGCACGGGCGGATGCGCTGGCGGGGCAGGTGGCGACGCTGCGCGCCGCGCTGGAGAGGTTCGGCGCGCATGATCCCGACTGCCATACTGAACACCCATACCACGGGCAGGTATGCGACTGCGGGTATGATGCCGCCCTCGCCGAAACCTCCGCCGGGACAGGCGGGAAGGTTGCCGCCGTGGTGGAGGCGGCAACGGCTTGGCGAGAAGCAGACAAGGAAGCCGAACGAAACCCGGCAGCGCTGCTGTCCTGCCGCATGACAACCGACGAAGCCTCAGCCGTCATGGATCGCTATTTCGAGGCGCAGGGCATACTGTTCGCCGCCGTGGACGCGCTCACGCGCGCGGGGAAGGGGGAAGGGTGATGAACGCGGATGAACGGGCACGTGGTGTCGGCGTGCTGATACTCATTGGAGCGGCGGCAAGCACAGGAGGCGTGTGGCTTGTGGCTGGCTTGGGCTGGGCACTGTTGACGTTTGGCGTTCTCTGTCTGGCACTTGCAGCACGGGGCGCGACGGCGAAGGACGGAGAGATGTTCCGCCAAAAGCAGGCGGAGTTCGATCAGGAGTTCAAGGAGACGAAGGAGCGCATCCATTCCGCTCGCCGCTGACACCCCGCCCCCACCGGAGGAACCTGCCCATGACAACCAAGCCGCCATACCAGCCGCCTGAATACTTCCCCGGCAGATTCTATGCGCTTTGCTGTTGGGCGGTTGCTGTGTATCAGTGGTATTGGGCCGCGTGGGTTCCGGGCCTCGGATGGCAACTGCGGGCGGTGAGTACCCTGATCTCGATAGGCGCAGCCCTGATGGGGCGCTATGCGTGGCGACTTTCAGGAAGGAGCCGGCGATGACCACTACCGAGGAAACGCCGCCGCCGAAGGTACTGCGCCCGCTGTCTGCCATGACGCAGGAGGAGCGCGACATACTCGATGCCTATCTCGCTACCGGCTCCTGCGTGAAGGCGGCAGCGCAGACGCACCGACACCGGAAGACGGTCGCCGCTGTCGTGCGCCGCTATGCTCCTGCCCTACGTTCCCTCCTGCGCGACCTATCCATGTGCATGAACTAAGGACTTTTAGCCATATTGGCTATCGGTGGTTTACAAGTTGGCTTGGCGGGACTATGCTATAGATGACAACTGCATAACACCGCCTGGCGCACACCGATGGGGAACACGCACCTCCTTCTGCCGGGCGGGATGCGCCGGGGTAGCTCAGTGGCAGAGCGGACGTTTTGTAAACGTCCTGGCGGGGGTTCGATTCCTCCCTTCGGCTTTTCGGGCGGCGAGCGAATGTCGCTTTTGCGAGGCGTCTAAACTGTGCGCTTTTCCAGCATTTGCGATGACCCGCCCGAGAAATGTAAGCGCAGTGGAGAGGGGCCAGCGCGACGGCGAAAGCCGTTAGACGGCGGGGTACCGGTGACGACACGGCCAACCGTGTAGCAGTAGTCCGGGATCGTGCTGGCGCAGGGAGGCGAGGGTAGAGGCTTCGGCCTCGTGGCGACGCCCTGCAAGAAACACAGTGGTGTGGGAGAGTCAGAGTCTCCGCCGGCCTCATAAGCCGGAGAACGATGGGGCAGAGCCATCCACCGCTCTACAATCTTGGTTACTACCGCAAGACGGCACACCGGCCCCTCCACCGAATCCAAGCAGGTTCGGCTAAGAGGGGTAGGTGTGTCTTTTTATTGCTCCTATGACAACCACATTGCAGCAGCCACGACGCACGCGCGAAGAGATAGAGGCTGCACTTGAAGCGGCGCGTCAACAGCGCTATGCTCGTCGCCGTTTTCAGCGTGACGTTCGCCAGGTTGCTTGCGCTCAAGTCGGCTTAAGTTTCGTGCCCGTCATCGTTCCTTCCGCGCCGTCAGATGAAGAGGTGGCGGAGATCAAGGAGCGAACGGGGCGCGTGGTTGACCCCATAGCCATCGCAAAGACGGACATCGAGAACATGAACAAGGCAGTTGGGGAACCTCGACGGGTAGACCCCCGGCACCGCCGCCTGTCCTGGGAAATCGCCGTGCCCGTACCCACCGAAACGCAGACGCGGCAACGATGAGCGCACACCTACGCGGCCCCGCTTTCCCGCACCGCTGATGCGCTGGGCATCCACCACGACGAAACCGGCAGCGTTTTCGATTGGGCATCCCTCGCTCCTCTCCGCCACCCACCCATGAGCGCCGCCGTCAACAGTTGGGGCTTTAGCGTCCGCGACGCCAATATCACAATCTGGAAAGGCCCCGAGGGCGTCACCGTCCGCACCCAATACAGCGATGGGAGTTTTGTCACCGCCGCGATAAACGACACGCCCGGGGATCGCGCCCGCGCGCTGGATCTGGGATACCGCACTCCGGAGGGCCTTCCCGATCTGGGGGCGATGACGCTTGAACATGACCCGATGCACAGCCTCTACGCCGAGGCGCGGGGCCTGGTGCGCTCCCCTACCCTCTATGCCGTCGCGCACGGATGCGACGGGCAGCACAACGAGACTGCCTGTCCCTGTCACTGGGCGCACTACCCCCGCGAGATGCAGGAGAGGGAGGAGGGGGTGATCCTCGCCCTTTGCCGTGCGCTAAACGATCCCTCCTCCGTCTGGGACCCGCACATCAACCATCTTCGCGTAGAGGGTCGCTTGCATCCGCTCCTTGCCCGAGCGCGAAAACTGCTGCGCGAGCGATAGACGGCGATGCTTTCCTGCCTCGCCCAAATCGCGCCGCCCTTCCCATCCTCCGCCGGCAGTGAGAGCGTGTGGGCGCTGCTGTGGGCTTACGCGGCCATCATCGGCGGGGCGGTTCTGCTGATCAGCGCGTGCCTGTTTGTAGTCCCGTGGCTGATCATGATGATGGCGCGCGGGATTGGGCGAGTGTGGCGGCGGGCGCGAGCCCGAACGAACACTAACAAGCCATGAGCGAAACTCGATACTCCGATGCGCTGAAGCTCGTTCTTCAGTTTGAGGGTGGCTTCACGGATGATCCCGACGACAGAGGCGGAGCAACCAACCTCGGCATCATTCAAACCGAGTACGATGCCTACCGTCGCCGCAAGAAAGCCGCTCCGCAAAGCGTCCGCAGCATCACCATGGCCGAGGCAAGCGAGATCTACCAGCGCCAATACTGGAACCCCGTACACGCCGAAGAACTCCCTGCGCCCGTCGATCTCATCCTCTTTGATTCCGCCGTCAACTGCGGCGTCTCCCGTGCCGCGAAGTGGCTGCAAGCGATTCTCGGCGTGCCTCAGGACGGGGTGATCGGGCTGCATACCCTCGATGCGGCGGAGACGTTCATTGAGAAGCGCGGCGCGGAAGAGTTGGGGCGACGACTGCTCGCACGGCGGAATGCCTTCTACGATAAGATCGGTGTGGGCACACAAAAGAAGTTCCTGCATGGATGGCGGAACCGGACGGCGACGTTGGCGACGAAGACAGGGCTTCAGGTGGCCTGATCCATGCCCCGCTTTGAAGTCCTGCAAGAAGGCGACACGGTACGCTTCGTCGCCTCCGACGGCGAGATCCTTTCCGCCGAAGTCGTCAAGATCACCAACCGCAACGTGGGCATCGTCAACCTCCACGTTAAGGGCGACACCGCCAAGCGCGTGCGGGAGTTCGGCGGGCCGGTGCGCTTTGAGCTGAGCGTGATCTTCGACGGCGGCAAGAAGCCCAAGCCCGGAACCTGGCACTACCGCGACATCCCGTTTTACTCCTCCCTCGCCAACGGGCCGCATCTGCCGGAAGAGTGGCACGGACAGGACCAACCGAACGAAACCGCCCCCGCTTCACTGCCGCCGATAATCCGGGCGGCTGGAGACTCCGTTTACACCGAGCGGCGGGGGGAGATGGGGCAGGGGGTGGAGTGAAACGATGACGCTTGCTGAAGCGCGAAGGCGTAGCCTTGAAGTGCTTTATCAGGCTGAGTTTGCCCGCGCGCTATTTGTGCAACAGGAGGCGGCACTATGCCCGCAGGAGAAAGCGGCCCCAACTTTGAGGAGCAGTGGGCCGAACAACGCCGACAGGAAACCATCAAACGACTTTGCGCGAAAGGCATGACGGAGCGAAACGCCCGTATCCTCGCCGACTTCCGCGCCCGCAAGCAACGGATGCCACGCTGATGGGGTGACCATCCACCACGACACCACGGGTCGCGTCCTCACCCCCGCAGGCGTCCACCTCGGCAACCTCTACCACTGCCGCTACAGCGTGCCCGGTGCCGGTTGCCGCTGCTACTGGGCGTGGTACCCGGCGGGACCGGTGTTTCAGGTGGTGGAGTTTGAGGCGGGGAGTGAGGCGGAGGCGCTGGCGGTGGTGGCGGGGTGGGTTGGTGGGGGGGGGTGAAGCAAAGGACGCATGGCTAAGACTGCTGCCGCTATCCCGCCCGTCATCAACGGCGAGTACGAATATGTCGCCGTTGATCGGTTGAGATTCCACCCAAGGAACATTCGGCAGGCCGATGTCGGAGCGATATACGAAAGCATCCGAGAGAACGGCTTTTTCGGCGCGTGTGTCGTTCAACGCTCTACCAATCATGTCTTAGTTGGGAACCATCGGCTACAAGCATCAAAGGAACACGGTATCCCTGCCGTGCCCGTGGTCTGGGTTGACTGCGACGATGATCGCGCCCTGCGAATCATGCTGGCCGATAACGCCGTTGGGGATGCCGCGACAAACAACGAGGCCGCGCTCGCCGAGCTGCTGGCGGAGTTGGCGGGGACGGAGGCGGGGCTGGCCGGTACTGGTTTCTCGCCCGATGATCTTGACTCCCTTATCCAGAACCTCGCCGACCCCCTGAACCTCGGGGCAAAGGACGCACCAGACCCGAAGACAGACCGCGCCGAAGAGTTGCGGGAGAGGTGGGGAACGGAACGCGGCCAGTTGTGGGAGGCGGGGCGTCACCGGCTGTTGTGCGGAGACAGCACGGACGCGGGAGATGTGGCCCGGCTGATGGGCGGGGAGAAGGCTGCGCTTGTGATGACCTCTCCCCCCTACTGGGTGGGCAAAGAGTACGAAAACGAACATACATGGCCTGAGGTTCTCCGCTTCATCTCTGTTGTATCCGCTAACCTGAACGCCGTAACAACGCATCGCATAGTTATTAACACAGGTGCGCCGCCTGCGGCGCACCTGACAGGGCAACGTGCCCATGTACGCCTCCTCCTTGATGAATGGCAACGGCAGTTAGAGCCGCTGGGGTGGCTTCTCCGCTATGCGCGTATTTGGGCGAAGCGCGGGGGGTTGGCCCATACTGCCCCGCAGTCTGACTGCATAGATCAACACTGGGAATTCATCGGAGTCTTCTACCGCCCTGAGAACTACGAGGGCCAAAGAAGGCTCGGGGAATCGTGGGCGACTGACGGCATCTGGGAAGATATCCCGGGCGAAATGTCTTCTAACGGCCATGTGGCCGCGTTTCCGGTAGAGATCCCTGCCCGGAACATTCGCCTATACACCGACCCCGGCGCGCTTGTTTTTGAACCATTCAACGGAGCTGGCACCACCCTCGTCGCCTGTGAACAACTCGGGCGTACCGGCTACGGCATGGAGTTGACGCCGGGATATGTGGCCGTTGCCCTTGAACGCCTCGCCGAGATGGGCCTGACGCCTCGGCTCCTTGAATCGTGAACACCTGGGAACAGCAGGGAGGGGAGACGGCGAAGGCTTACGCGGCGTTCTGCGTATACCGGGACATGGGGCGAGATCGGTCCCTCCTGAAAGCGTGGCGGCTACAAAAAGGCTATGAAAAGGCTACGAGTGTTCCCGGCTCATGGGTCAACTGGTCCGATAGCAACGATTGGAAACGCCGCGCCGAATCCTATGACGCGCACCTCGAAAAAATCGCCCGCGCCGAGCGTGAGGACGAACACCGCCGGGAACTCGCCGACTACCGCGAGCGGCAACGCAAGCAGGCAGAACAAGCCGCAGGGATAGCCACCGCCGCTTTGGGGCTGGCCGGGCAAGAGTTGCAGTCCATGGTCAAGAACAAGCAGCAGATCGGGAAAGACCTGCTGCCCGCGTACCTTCGCGCCGCCGCTGCCGTGCTGGAGCAAAGCCGTAACGCCGAGGCTGAGGCGCTGGGCGTGTCCGTGTTGATGCAAGATGCTTTGAATGGCGACCGTAGCAAGGAGACTGATTAGCGACCGGGCAGCGCGTCAGACGCCGCTCTATGAACGGAGACAGCGGGAACGGCTCAAGCCAGCAACTCGCGCAGGAAGTCTTACCGGCGGATTGCTTGCGTGGTGGGAGTGGAGCCGCCGTCATGCGCCCGCCCTCCTCTCCGACGAACCCGCCCCCCATCACATCGAGGCGTGGGAATGGGCGGAAGGGCTGGAGCCGGGCGTAACGCCCGAAACGCTCGTTCTCGCGTGGAACCGCGGCGCGGCCAAGTCGGGCACGTTTCAAGGCTTCTGTGCCCGCTGGGCGTTCACGCTCAAGCGCCGGTTCGTTCTCGTCGTCTCGGAGAAGCAGGAGCAGGCGAACACCTTCGTCAGCGGCGTAGCCCAAACCCTCGAACAAAACGGCATCCAACCTGCCCGGAACCCGCTGGGCTTCTCTCGGGGCTGGCGGCAGAACATGATCCGCACGGCGCAGGGCTTCAACCTCGTCGGCGTCGGATGGGATGTCGCCATGCGCGGGATTAAGATGGGCGAGCTTCGCCCTGACGTGATCCTCTTTGATGACGTAGACGGTAGGCTCGACACTCCGGCAACTACCGAGAAAAAACGAACCGTCCTCACCCAAACCTTCATCCCGGCGGGCGCGCCGGGCTTGGCCGTCGCCTTCGGGCAAAACGTCATCCTTGCCGGCGGGCTGATGGATCAGCTCGTGAAGCGGACAGCGGACTTCCTCACCCTGCGCCGGGTGTCGTTTGTCAGGGCGGTTGAAGGGCTACGGATCGAGTTTCGTGTCACCGAGGAAGGGGATCGCATCCCCTACATCGCCGAGGGAGAAGCGACCTGGCCCCAACACCTTGACATCCCCGCACTGAACGGCATACTTGCCGGGACGGGCGCACGGGCCTTTCTGCGGGAGTATCAGCACGACGTTTCCGAGGCGAGCGGCGGGCTGTGGGATGGTACGCCTCTACGCTATCTGCCTGATGACATAGCCGACGGCTCGTTCCCGGTTCCTGTCGGCGATAACCTCCAGCCTGTTTTCGATCAGATCGTCGTGGCTGTAGACCCGTCGGGCAGTCGGCGGGGCGACGAAGCCGGGATTGTCGCCGCTGGCTCTTTCACGTTGCCCGACGGCAAGAAGGCTGCGGTGGTACTTGACGATATCTCAGCGATGATGTCGCCTAAGATGTGGGCGCAGGAGTCGGTAACTCTCTACCGGCGGATCGGTGCTAAGCGTCTTCTCTGCGAGCGCAACTTCGGCGGTGAGCTTGTAGAAGATAACCTCAAGGACTACCCGAACGCGCCCCCGGTCACGATGGTCCTTGTCTCTCGGGGGAAAGACATCCGCGCCGAACCCATCCAGCAGCGGTACGAAAGCGGCCTTGTGTGGCACGCCCGACGCCTACCAAACCTTGAGGGGCAGATGCAGGGGTGGAAGCCAGACAGTGGGCAGCCGTCGCCCGGAGCGCTGGATGCGATGGTGATCGCGCTGTCAGTTTTGTTTGGAATCGCGGATTTCGTGAAGGTGGAGAAGCCTACCCCGATGTATCTCCCGCCGCAGACCTACAATTACGCGGGCTACTAAATCACCTTGGCCGAAGCATCCATACATCGCCGCATCGACGCGGAACGCGGAGCATTCGATGAGCCGAACAAGGAGATCCCTACCTACCGGCGCTACATCCGGGGCGATCAAGATGACACCCTAACCCCACGACAGAAGGCTGCGCTGGAGGGATGCGAGCGGCACCGTCGCTCCGTCAACATCTGCGGGCCAATCGTGACGGAGAGTGCGGATCGCGTTGTCTACAAGGAGATCCGGGCTGGTGAACTGGACAAACCGACGCCCGGCCAGGAAGAACTTCAGCGCTTCTGCAACGAGATCGCGATCAAGAATGCTGTTCTCGACCTCCTGAACGATTCGTTTCTTCGGGCGCGTCGGGATGGCAACCATGCGATCCGGGCGGCTTATCGCGGCGCTGCCGGCACTGGTCGCGTGGTTTTCATTCTGGAGGAATGGTGGGATGGGGCGAGCGGAATGTTCGTCTCTGACCCCAACTTGGACGCCGAACCCTATGCCGTAAAGCAGTGGGACGAGCGGACAGAAGCCTACAACGATGCCGCGCCTACCCGGACTCGCCGGACTATCTGGTTTGACAACCGCATACAGGAATGGCAGCGCGACTATAACGCAGGCGATTGGGACTTTGTTTCAGAGGTGCCATGGACGCGAAACGGCGCGATGGACGGCCTGCCGCTTCATATTCCCGTAGTTCACTTCAGCAATGCGGGCGACAAGATGATGGGCCATTGCGGCCTATCGGAGTTGTATGGCGGGGGATTGGCGGCACAGGACGATCTAAACGACCTGGAGGCGAACAAGATCATCGCTGCCCGGCTGACGGCGGTGCCGATGCTCAAGGTCAAGGGCTACAGCGCAAGGCGGCGCGTGAATCCTGTTACCGGAGAGCCGACCGGAGGCCCGCCTGACCCGGCGCGCGGCGAAGTGGCGGTGTATGGGCCGCGCGGCGAAGAGTTGATCGTCATCATCCCCAAATACACGGTTGGGCCGGGGAACGTCTTCTCTGACGCAAGCCCCGACTTCGACGCGGATCAAATTAAGCCGGGCGACCTCAGCCAGATCCTCGCCGCCAAGAAGGACACCCGAGATTCCGCCTTTCAAGCCGCCCGCGTACCCGTCTACGCTATCACGGGCGAATGGCCCTCGGGTGACGCGCTGGAGGCGGCGCAGAGGCCCATAGCAAACAAAGCCGAGCGCTTCATCGCCAAGAACGCCCCGCGAGTCGCCACCCTCTTTCACCGCGCAACCGAACAGGAGAACGTCTTCAACAAGCGCGGGCTGCGTGAGGACGTGCTGCTTACCGCTGTGCTGGAGAACGTGGGGCGCACCGACCCCGAGTACCGGGCCAAGGTGCGGAAGACGGAAGCGGAGGCCGATACCGCCGAGGCGCAGGCGGAAGCGGCAAAGGCGGGGCGTGTGCCGGTGGGGGCGCAGTGAGCGAACACGAAAGGCGAACGATGGCGGCACGCAACTATCTTGATGAAAACGCTGCTCAGGGGAGCGGCGATGCTCGCATGATGAGGGAGGCAGGGGAGCGCGAGGCGATGCGCCCCAGCGCCCCCAAGACTGCCCGCCCGCCCGCGATCCGCCTTGAGATGGAAGAGATGCAGCGTGTGGCCGATGGCTTGGAAAAAACCGTTGCCATGCTTCAGGAGCGAACCGAGGGGCTGTGCCGCCGGGACAACCGGCAGCCGGGACCAATGCCGGGGTTCAATGAACTGAAGGAGTCGGAGGAACCTGCCGAATTGGCGGTTTCTCTGCGCGCTGTCCGCTGCCGCATTGAATCGGCTTCGTCATCTATCCACGATCTGCTTGGGCGTCTGGAATATTGAGCGACGAAGCCCCTCCGTCCCTTCGCGGAAACGTCAACTGTCGTCACTGCGGCAGGCAGTGGGAGGCGGTTCGCCCGGTGGGAACGCCTGCGCTGGAGTGCCCGGACTGCGGGAAGTTCACCACGGATTTTGCCAACCCGGAACAACTCTCCGATTGCGTGAGCCTCTGGCAACGACGGCTCTTCTTGCGGGATTGGGAGATTGGAGTACGGCTTGCCCGCCACCATGAGCTGAACGCATCCGAGTGGAGCGGGCAGATCAACTACAACACCGAACGGCGCGAAGCATTGATCGATCTGCTCGATCCCGCCGACGCGCGACCCAACAAGACGTTTCCGCATGATGTAGAACGAACGCTTGTCCATGAGCTGCTTCATATCCACTTGGCTCCGATGGGGGCGCAGGTAGGAACGCCGGAGCAGGTAGCCGAGGAACAGGCGATCTGCGCGCTGTCCCGCGCCCTCGTGGAGTTGGCGCGGCAGATACCAGAAGCAGAGGAGAAAACGGCAGCATGAACCGCAAGCACTTATTCAGCGCGGCAGCGGGTATCGTCGCTGCCCTCCTTCTCCCGAAGCGATCCGAGGGATGGCAGGAGATGGAGTCGATAACCCCTCCGGTGCGCTGGCCCGCGCCGCCGCCCGATCCACCCAACAGCATCCGACTCGGGCCGATGACACCGGAACAGGTTCGGGAAGCGACGATGGCGGCTGTCGAGCCCTCCACGGCTGTCTATGCCTTCGCTGCGTGGCTGACGTGCCGCGATGATCGCACCGTGCTTTCTGCCCATGATAACGCCGCGCCCGCCGCAGAACTTGCGGATCGGTTCTGCAAGGCGCAGGGGTGGCAGGAGCCGCATTCCTTTGATCGGCTGAAGACGTACCCGGAAGCGTAGCAGGAACATCCGAATACGCCTGATGGGACCGCAGGGGGATAGCCGAGCGGCAGATAAGAATCACCCCCAACCAAACGGGCCGCGAGAGTCAATCTCGCGGCCCTTTCCATATCACCACACCAACCCACCGGACAAGCGGCAAGAACGAGGTAGCGCCTCGGGGCTGGAGACAGCCGCTAAACAGCGCCGCCGAACCGGGCACACAAGGCACCCGCGCCTCTTCGCGGGGGAGACGCAATGGAACCGAACAAGCCCGAGGGCGATAATCCCCCTCCGCCAACCGTCCCGCCTGCCGAACCGCCGAAAACGGACCCGCCCGCGACCGATCCGAACAAGCCCGGCGATCCGCCCAAGCTCTTTACGCAGGCCGACCTCGACCGCATTGTCAAGGATCGCCTGGATGATGAGAAGAAGCGGGCGCAAAAGCGGATCGATGACGAAAAGCGCGCCGTAGATGAGGCGCGCATGAAAGAACAGGGCGAGTATAAAACCCTTTTCGAGCAGAAGGAAGCGGAACTCGCCGAGCTGCGCCCGATGGGAGATCTTGCCAAGAATCTCGCCAAGCGGATGAACGCGACCATTGACGCTGAGATCGGCGAGTGGCCCGAGAAGGTGCGCGTGCTCGATCCCGGCGCGAAGAACCTGGAAGCGCGGCTTGATTGGCTGGAGAAAGCCCGCCCGCTTGTTGAGGACTTGAGGCGCGCCCCCGTGCCGCCCGTTGTGAAGGCCGGCCCTGGTCCCGGCGAGGCTACTAACGGCAAAGTCGAGATAACCGACGCACAGCGCCAGGAACAAGCCAAGCAGTACGCAAACGTTTTTTAAGCCCGCCGACGCCATGCGGCCCCAAGCACAACGGCTCCGAATCTTCGGAGCCGTTGTGCTTTCTGCGGTACCTGACGGGCGCGGCAAGAACATCAGGAGAAACAAACGATGGCTCTCATCGCCCTCAAAACCGCAGATCGCGTGGAGGTGGTAGGCATTCCTATCGAGCAGCTTACCCTTCCCGCCGCCGAGGCGATTACGGCGGGCGCACCCGTCCGAATCGACACCTCAGCGGGCACGTTCACCAACTCAAACGGCACTACGGCCCCGGAAGCCCGTACCTTTGGGATCGCCACGCGCACCGTCGCCGCCGGGGAACCGGTGACGGCGATCAAGCGGGGCATTCTCGACGGCTTCACCTTCTCGCAGGCATTTGACGCCGCGATCTACACCTCTGACACTGACGGGCGCCTGGGCGATGCGGCGGGTACCGTATCCGTCATCGTCGGGCGCATTGTCCCGGGAACGTCAAGCCTTCTCGGCACGGCATACGACAAACTGCTCTACGTGAGCCTGTAGAGAGAAGGAGACAAAGGCAATGGCTGTTCTTTACGGACTCCTCAGCGAGAAGGACCTCTACGCAAGCCGCGTCACCGAGATCGGCTTTGAAAAAGTTGTTGGTTCTCTGGAGATGACGGTTGCCGAGCACAACCGGCAACTCGACGCGCTGTTTGGGCTATTCGTGCGCCGCACGACGCAGTTCAAGCAGCGGTTCACCACCCCCGCCGCCGCGCGCCTCCAGCCGCTCGATTCGGCGGGCCGCGCGCTTCCCATCAAGCCCGCCGGGCAGTACGATGTGGCGTACCCTCTCCAGATGGCGGGTGTGGCATGGGGATTCGATTACGTGACTGGCGAGCTGATGACGGTGCAGGAAGCCGCCGACGCGACCACCACCCTCGTGGATGCTGACATCCGTTGGATGCGCGATCACCTGTTGGCCGCGCTGTTCGTGGATGGCTCGTGGACCTTCACCGATCCTCTGCACGGCGCGCTCACCATCAAGGGCATGGCCTCCGGCGACACTGATACCTACAACCTGCTGACGGGCGGCGACGTGGGCGCGACCGACGATCACGTTCTTGGCGTTGCTTCTATTACCGCGAGCACGTTTACCACCATCCGCGACGAGTTGAAGGAGCATCCCGAAAACGCGGGCGAGGTGGTGGTGTTCGTGCCGACCGCGAGCCGGAGCACGGTGGAGGGGCTGTCGGGCTTCTATGAGAAGAACGACCCGAACTTGCTGCTCGGCACGGGCCAAACCCGCTTGATCGGCACGCTGAACGTGCCCGTCCCCGGCGAGGTGTTCGGCTATATCGAGGGCTGCTGGGTAGTGGAGTGGCGCTCGATGCCGGCGAACTACCTCATCGGCGTCATGACCGGGGGCGAGCGCCCGCTTGCCCTGCGGGAAGACGCGGTGGCGTCGCTTCGCGGTTTCAAGGAGGTTGCTCGGCGCGAAAACCATCCGTGGTACGAGCGGCAGTTCCTCCGCCGGGCGGGCTTCGGTGCGTGGAATAGGGTAGGGGCAGTCGTCGTTCGGACGGACTCGACTTCTTACGCCGTCCCGAGCGGATATGGTAGCCCGATGGGGTAGGCGGCTGAGTAGCGGCGGCGGGGATATACCTCCCCGCCGCCGGGAGACACCATGCACAGTAGAATCTTAGCCGAACGAAACGAAGCCGCGCTCAATCGGTTGGTGTCTGCTTCGGCTATCCTGGCCGAGCGCTTCAATCTGGACGAGAAGGCCGAAGCCGTTGCCAGCGTGCGCGAGCGGGATTATCAGGTGCAAGCCCTGTTTCAGCGGGAGGCTATAGCTGACTTGCTGGAGGCGATTGTAGCCGCGACGGAGCCCGTACCGTCGCCTGCCGCCTCGCCCGCCCCCCTCCCCACCGATCTCCCCGCCCGCGCCGCGCTGGAGAAGCAGGGGCAAACCCTCGCCGCCCTGCGCGCCATGAACCGCGAGCAGTTGATCGCCCTCGATGACATCGGCCCCGCGAAGGCCGAGCAGATCCTCAAGTGGCTCACTGCCCATACCGAAGACGCCACGGAGAACAACCCCAATGAACCCTGACGAAACACCAACCCCCACCCCCGACGAGGACGCCCCGGCGCCCCCCGACACCCTCACCGACCCGGACGAGGGCAGCGAGGGAGAGGCCGAGGGGGCCGAGCAGGAGGGGGAGCCGGAGGCGCAGCAGGTAGCGGGCCTCCTTCACGCCGACTGGCTTCCGCCTGGGGTGGGGCGGGAGATCCTCCCCAGAGCGGCATAGACGCACTCTGTAGCCGGCTGCCCGCCGGGTGGATGACCGATGGCGGGCAGCCGTATCTCTTTGATGCGCCCGGGGGCTTTGTGCTCGAACACGCGGCCCCCAGACGACTACGCGCCCCTTCTGGGAAAGGAGACGCGCACATGAAAGACACCCGTTTACCCCGTCAGGTTGCACGTTTAGACTGGCGGAACCAACCGTGCCGATAAAAATCATCGGCGACAGCATCTCGCTTCTCAATCTCCTCATTACCTTTTTCGCCCTCGTCTGTGGTGCGTTTGTCATATTCGCCCTCGTTCGGCGGGGGGTATTGGACACCCTCAAGGCCGTCAACGAAGCGCAGGAGATAGCCAACGAAGGGCTGAAGCGGCAACTTTCTGATCTCAAGGAAGCATACGCGGTACAGGAAGGCCGCATCCTTCAGATCGAGATTGACGACGAGCGCAAGCACCGTCAACTGGAGTACACGCAGCAGGAGAACGATCTCTTAGAAGAGGCGATAGCGCTCAGTGTCCCTCACCTGGCCAACGGGGCCGCGGATGCTGTCTTAGCCAAGCTGGATGAGCTGAAGCACCTCCGCCGCAAGCATTCCGCCGCTATGGAGGAATGGGAGCGGGCGCAGATGGCGCAGGTGGTGTGGCAGCAGAAGAAGCAGCGTGCCCACGGTGCAGGACGTGAGGCCGCGCCATGAAGTCCACGCGCCGCACGGCCCGCCTTGTCTACAGCACGACGGATCGCACCCGAGAGATGCAAGTCTACGCCACGCTCACCCCGGGGGAGGTGTTGCGCCTCCTCCTTCGCCGTCCCGTCTCCATCGCCACGGCGCTTACCATCACGGCGCGGCAGGAGGAAGAACTTCGGGAGGGCGAGGCGGAGGTGCGGGTGCTCGTGCATCTGAACCGGCCCGCGCCGGCGGAGGAGAGGGCGCAGGGGGAGCCGACGTGAACCCTGCCGGCCCCCTTCGCTGGGTAAAGATGCTCCTCAAGGCCACGATTGCCTATGTCGGCGTTATCGTGGCGCAGGATGTGCATTCGTGGGCGGAGTGGCGGCGGGCGCTCCCTGCCGCGATATTCGCTGTACTGGTGACGATAGACTCCTTTCTGTCGGAGCCGCGCAACGGAGGCGCCGCTCCACAACCCGTCACCATCACCGACCAGCGGCTGCCCGTGCCGGTGGACACGACGCCGGGTGCCGACACCGAGCCGTCGCGGGAGTTGCCCGCGCAGTAACCCGACAAACAGCAGCGCCCAGACGAATCGTCTGGGCGCTGTGCTTTTGCTATGCCGCTCTCCGGGGCAGTGTTTCTGAGGCCCTGCCCCGGCGCGGTCGCCGTCCTTCTCTCGGAAGGCTGATAGGCGCAGTTTCAAAGACACGCGCGACATGACACGGTTGCACCCCGAGAGAAAAGAACAATGGCGATCCCGGCAATAGGCGACTACCCGCAGGCGCGAGCGATGCTGCAAACCTCCCGCCCCCTGACCCCCGGCGAACGGGCCGCGCTCGCCGACGAGCTGACAGCCGATCCCGCCGGGCGGGGATACCGGGAAGCGGGCGGCACCTGGAAGCCGACGGGCGACCTGTTCGGGCTGCTAAACGACGGGTATAGCGGCCCCAACCCCGCCCCCGCGCCGGAGGTGCCGCGCCATTTGGTGGACACCGATTTGTTAGGCTTGCTGTCCCCGGCGTCGCAAAAGCGCATTGTAAACTACCCCAACCTGCCCGTCATCATCGGGCAGATCGAGGCGCAGAACCGCGCGCAGTTGACGAGTTGGGCGCAGGTGCTCGCGGCTGGCGAGATCATCACCCCCGAGGAAACCGGTGCACTCTTGGGCTACATCAACTCCACTGTCCCCGATCCCGCCTGGCCCCCGACGGTGATGCTGCCGGGGCGCGCACAAACGGTCGCGGGCGTCGTGGTGGAGATGTGCGACATCACGGGGCTTCTGGAGGCAGCGGGTTAAGGCGTGGCTATCGGGCCTACTGCCGTTCATGAGGTCCGCACGTCGGGATCGGATTCCAACGGCGGCTTTTTCGTCCCGGGTACGGTGGGCACAACGGACTATTCGCAGCAGGATAGCCCGGTCTTGTCCCTCTCCGATGTCGTCTCCAATGGCACAACGACGGTAACAAGTGCCCTCGGGGGGTTCACCTCGCAGATGGTGAACAATGGCATCAACATCGCCGGTACACCCGTCCAGATCACCGCTTACACCAACACCAACACGATAACCGTTGACCGGACGATGACGGCGGCTACCGGCCAATCGGGCAACGTCGGCGGGGCACTGGCCTCGCCCGGCAAAGCCTGCGGGGCAATGGCATCGGGTAACGATCTGTGGATCAAGTCCGGCACCTACCTCATCACCTCCACGACCGCGAACGTATCGGGGGGCAGGTTGGACCCGCCGGCGGGGGTAGACCGGACCAACTACACGCGCATACTCGGCTACCAGACCACGCGCGGCGACGGGGGGACGAAGCCGGTAATCCGTGCCTCCGGGGCATTTGCCAGCGCGATCTTGATCTACCCCAACAACAAGACTGCCATCCACCTGGAAAATCTGGAGGTAGACGGCAACAACCTGACGGCGGTGGGGGGGATCTATCTCTACGTGACCGCCACCGGAAGCCGGGCGCGGCGCTGCACGATTAGGAACTGTAAAAACTTTGGGTTGGTCCTAGGCAGCTACACCGCCGCCATCGAGTGCGAGATCACCGGGTGCTCCGTTGTGGCAGCCGTCACCTTGCTCTCTGCCGGGGCGCGGCTGATCGGGTGCGTGGTGCGAGGAAACACCATCACCGGCGTGTCTGCGGGCAGCGTGGGGCTGATGATTCATCGCTGCCTTATCTACGGCAACAGCGGCGCGTCCTCAGACGGCATCGATACCACCAGCGGCGAGGTCGTCATCACCGCCTCCACCATCTACAACAACGGGCGACACGGCGTCAACGCGGGCGGTACCGGGGGAGCGGCAACAATCCTGAACTCGATCTGCTATGGAAACGGCGGGTGGGGCGTCGCCACCGACCGGGCGGAGGAGGGCGTTCTGCTCTACAACTGCGCGGGCGGCAATAACGCCTCCGGCAACTACAATACCGCACAGATCCCCTCCGCGATGGTGGAGGGGTTCCAGGCACTCTCCGCCGACCCCTTCGTCAACGCCGCCGGCAATAACTTCGCCCTCAACAACACTGCCGGTGGCGGGGCGCTGCTTCGTGGCGCGGGGATACCCGGCGCGTTCCCCGGCGGGCTCACCACGGGCTACCCCGACATCGGCGCGGCGCAGTCACAGGCGGCGGGCGGGGGGGTACTCTTGCCCTTCCCTATGGACGGCGGCTACAGCGACTAAGCGGAGAAGACGGCCACGAAACGCAAAATCTACGCCGGGCAAACCTCCGTCTCGCTGCCGATCTTCGTCCGTGACACCACTTCCATAACGGGCGGCGGGCTGAGCGGGCTAACATCTGCCACTTCTGGCCTGGTTGCCGAGTACCGGCGGCAGGGGCAAAGCGCGTGGACGGCTATAACGCTGGCGGTGGGCACACTCGGAACCTGGAGTTCCGGCGGGTTCGTCGCCGACGGCGCGCTCGCGGGCCGCTATGAGCTGGGCCTGCCGGATGCCGCGATAGCCTCGGGGGCGCGCTGGGTAATCGTGTGCCTGCGCGGCGCGGCGAATATGCTGCCGGTGCTCATCGAGATCGAGCTGGATGCGGTGAACTATCAGAGCGCGGCGGCGTTCATCACGGGGGTAAACAGCCTTGCCCCGCCGGCGAACTGGAACCTGATGAGCGTGGATGGGAGCGGGCGCGTAACCGTGGGCACGAACGCCGACAAAACCGGCTACAGCCTCTCCACGGCACCCCCAACCGCCGCTCAGATCCGCACCGAGATCGACAACAACAGCAGCGCGCTCGCCACACTCCAGAGCGTTGTCAACGCCGTCTCCAGCACCCTCGGCACGGTGAACAACAAGATCGGCGGGTTCGCCGGAGCGGGGCTGAATACGATCCTCGGCGCGTTCCGCGCCCTCCTGCGGAAAGATGCGGGACTGACGCCCTCGGATGTCGGCGGAACTTTTGACAACACCACCGACAGCCTTGAGTCGCTGCGGGAGCGGGGAGATACTGCTTGGATTACAGCGGATCTCTCAGTCCTTGCAGGCTACACCGACACACTTGAAAGCGCCGTCGCCGCCGTGCAGACGACTGCAAACACGGTAGCAGCCCAGACCGACACCCTCGAAACATCTGCGGCGGCACTTCAGGGCTACACGGACTCGCTTGAGGCGGGCGTCGCCGCGGTGCAGAGTGCCGCCAACGCGGCTGTTGCGCAGACGGACACGCTGGAGGCCAGTGCGGCAACCCTCGTCGAGGCCGTCGCCGCGCTGCCAACGGCAGACGACATCGCCACTGAGGTATGGACAGCCGAGGAACGCACCCTCACTTCGGGAGCTGGCAGCGGGGGCGACCTCTACGGTGAGAGCGGGAGCATCCGATTCACCTACACCGTGTTCGATGTGGACGGCACCACGCCGCTACCCAGCGTCGCCGTCTATGCCTCGGCGGATGACGCGGGCGAGCAGCGCAGTCAGATCAAGATCACGGATGATTTGGGCCGCGTCGTCTTTGATCTCGTGCCGGGTGCCGTCTGGTTCTGGCGGAGCCATCCGGCGCGGCTCTTCGACGATCCCGATCAAGAAGAGGTGAATAATGCCTGACACCGGTTCCGGGGCGGCGGCGAGCGTCGTCACGCCGGAGTCTCCCGCTCCTCTCTATCCTGAGATCTACGCCTGGGCACGGCGCTACCTTGGCCGCGATTCCTCTTCGATCTCTGATGCGACGCTGAACATGGACGCCGCGATCCTCGTGCCGGGGTTGCTCGCCGTCTGCGCCGACTTGGCCTATCCCGGCGGCCTCACGGACGCGGCGGAGCGAGCGCGCTTTGACAAGGCGGCGGGCCTGCTCTTGGCGCTGGAGGTGGAGCCGGCGCGGCTGTTGTCGAGGTTGGACAGCGGGGAGGGGGTGGTTGAGGAGATAGAGCAAGGGGGGCTGCGGACACGTTACGCGAAGGGTGGCAACAGCAAGCAGACGAGAGCCGCCTGGACCTCCAACGACGTGAAGCGACAAGCAAACGCCCTTCTCTACGGCTTTCCCGGGGTCGCCTGCTTCCGAGCGGCAGCAGAAGCTGCCGCTGCGGCTCATACCCCTGTGTTCGCCACGACGGTGGCGATGCGATGGGACTGTGATCCATATAAACGCGCCCGCTCCCTCGCCGAACGTGAATACGATGAGTGGATTAACGGTTGATGTCCGTCCCCTTCACGCCCCACACCGTGCTAATCGACGGCGTGTCCATCGCCTGCTACATTGAGCCGGAAGACGCCGCCGCGCTGTTTCAAGACACCGGGATCGAGCTAAAAAACCCGTTCCGGTTGTTCGCGGGCGAAGAGTACGAAGACACTTTCACCGTGAACAAGAAGATGACGGTGATCTACAACAAGCGAAACCGGACATTCCGCGTCGCGCAACCACCCGAGGTGTACGCGGCAGGGCTGCCAAACGATCATCTGGAGTGCCTGCTTGAGCTGACGGAGTTTGATTAGATATGGCATTGCCTCCGCAGATAGGCACCGCTGGCCTCCGGCTTGCGCTGAAAGCCGACATTGCAACAGCGTGGGGTGTCGCTGCTGATCACATCTTCGTGGAGATGCCGGAAACCGCCCCGACGAAGGCGGATTTGCCCCGAGCCGTGATCTTCGTCGGGCAGGCGACGCTAAACGATGGGGAGGCTGACAGTATCGCATCGCCGAGCCTCCGGTTCGACGTGTCGGTAATCGGACACTTCGCCAAGCCGGCAGGGGGCGACACACAAGGGGAAGCCCTGCGGGATGCCAAGGAGACAAACGCACAGGCACTTGTTGATGTATTGTTCTCCGAGCCGCTGTATCAGGGGAGCATCTGGGATCTGTGGCCGGTGACCATTACCTACGGCGACCCAGAACCAGAAGCCCGCGAAGGCGCCTATACCATCTCCGTGGACTTCACGATAGAGAAGACGCAGGACGAAGAGGAGTAACCGATATGGCAGACACGTCAACCAACAAAACCGCCGACAAGCCCGCCGACCCGAATAAAGCGCAGGACACCGACCCCGAAAGGGACGCCCTGATCGCCTCGGGCGAGAAGCGGCAACCAAAGCGGGCGGAGCTGGGGCGCGGGTTTGGCGGGGGCGTAGGGAAGGCGGAGGGATAGCCTCCTTGCCCAAGTTCACTGATCCCCGGGCACTCTCCGGGCACATACGACGGCGCGGCGAGGTTATCCGCCGCGCCGTTTTTGCTGAGACGGAAGATACCGCAAACGAAGCCCTTCGTACCGCCCAGCGCCTTACCTCCGGTCCCTACCGGCAGGAACAGTTTAACCGCATGGGCCATCCATTCGCCCGACGGTTCAACCCGGCAAGCAAGGGCATCGGGCGACGTTTCTTCCATGCCGGCGTGTTCCCGCTGCTGCCCATAAACGCTCAGTCGGGGCAACTCAGGCGCTCCTTTCGCAAACTGCGTCGCCCTGGACGGGACAAAAGCGAAGTCGTTTTCATCATCACCAACACCGCGCCCCACGCGCGCTTCATCCTGTCCCCGACCGGCACCCGGTATCAGGTGCCGCGACCGTTCTGGAAAGAACTAACACGCCTGACCCGCCAATACGGGCAGCGCCACACTATCGCCGCCTTCCGCCGGGCATCGTCTGCCCGCCTGTGACCCTGAGGAGATAGACGATCATGGCAATGACCGCACTCGCCGTAACCGCCGCTACCATAGACGGCACAAGCATCCTGGCTTATGCCCAAAGCATGGATTTCGAGATTACCAACGAAACCGAGGATGCCTCGGGTATCGCTGACCGATGGAGCGAGGATATTGTCGTGGGGAGTGGCTGGCGATTGGAAGGCGAGATGCACTTCACCACCTCCGCCGCCTTTGTCGCCACCGCCGCCAGCGGGGATGTCGAGGTTGCCGTTAGCTTCAACTCGGGCGGCAACACCTACGCGGGCAACGCGATTATCCAGCGCGCCGCGCACCGTGCCCACAAGCGGGCCATTCAGACGCAGAACGTGACACTCGTTGGCGTCGGCGCGCCGACTGTCACCGCGCCGAGCTAAAGGAGCAGCATGGAAGAGGGAAACTCCTTCGATTTTGACGCCTTTCTTTCCCGTCTCGCGCCACCTGCCGAGCCGATCCCCGTCGATCTTGCTGGACAGGTGTTCCGCGTTCGCCCCCTGGCAGACGCCGGGGAGGTGGCCCGGATCGAGCGCTCCGCCTTCAACCGCGCCCAACACCTCAAGGATGACAATGCGCCCCTTCCGCCGCAATGGGCCGCGTTCCGTGAAGCGGAGCCGGAGATCATCGAAGCAGTAACATGGTGTATCGAGACGGTAAAGGAGCCGAAGTTAAACGATCTCCAGTGGTTCCGGCTTGCTGCCTCTACTCCCCTCTTTTATGACTTCGCTAAAACCGTCAAGGCGGCAGCTTATGGGCGTGCGGCGGTTGAGTTTGCCGATGTGGTTGAAGCCGAGGGGGAAGGTTAGGCGATGATCCCGTTTTGCGGCTGTTCGTGACCATCGCCCGCGACGTTTACAAAAAGCCACTCCGGGACCTGTCCCTCTCCGAAGCCGCCGACGTTCCCCGCCAAGTCGCCCTGCGAATGCTGGAGAACCGAGAAGAGAAGGAGGAGTGGCAGAAGATCCTCCGAAACCGATAGTTCCCTATGGCCGAACGCAACGAGTTTGAAACCCGTATAACGGCACGCGACGAGGCGTCCCGCGTTTTTGACCGCGTCGCTGACAACGCCGAGCGCGCCGGACGTAGGATGCAGCGGGCGGGGAATGGAGGGGGCTTCGGAGGCGCTGCCTTTGGTGCGCTCCGAGGCGCTGCCGGCGGTGTTCTCGGATTCGGAGGCGCTGTGCTTGGTGCAGGTGCAGCAGCAGGGGGCGCAGGCATCGCCGCATTCACCGCACTAACCAGCGCAGCCGTGCAGCAGGCAGGCAAAATTGAGAGGTTGACTGCCACATACGGCGCATTATCCGGGAGCATGGGCAAGGCCGCGCAGCAGATGCGCTTTATCCAGCGCTTCGCTGTGGGTGCGCTGGGCGAGTTTGACGATCTTGCAGAAGCTGGGACGCTTCTGGAAGCGTCGGGAGTGCGCCTTGAGCGCGTTTTGCCTATCGTTTCCAACATCGCGGGAGCGTTTGGCGCAAGCCGTGAAAACGTGCTGTCTCTCGCTTCCGCCTTCGGGCGCCTGGCGTCGGGGCAGTCGGGTGAAGCTCTGGAACGGTTGCGCGAGTTTGGGATCACGCGCGCAGCGCTAGAGCAGCGCGGTATCCGGTTTAGTGGCGGCGGGCAACTCCTTTCCTCGGCCCGCGAAGCCTTCACAGCCATTGAGCAGATTTCCCGGGAGAAGTTCGGCAATATCGGGAAGTTCATGACCTCGACACTTGAGCAGGGCCTGTCCAACCTGTCTGACCGGTGGGGGCAACTGCTGGACTCGATGGGCCGGGCGTGGTTCCCGTTCCTGAAGGGGCTGATTGGCCGCGCCGGAGATGTGCTGGGGTTCCTCACCGACGGCGGGATTGCTCGGGGCATAGGGGCGCGCTTCGCCGGGAGCCTGCAAACCGTTTTCGGGGGTGACGCCCTGGAGCGCTTCGCCTTCACCATCGTCGCCACGCTGGAGCGCCTGCCGGAGTTGGCGCAGCGAGCCGGGCAGTTCCTGGTGAATATGGCGCAACTGGCCTCGCAGGCATTCACGGACCTTTACAACGCCATAGGCCGGGGCGTTACTAACACGCTAAATGCGCTCGGCGGCGGCTTTAATTCCCTCCGAGGGTTCGCGCAGCAATATGTTGCGGGCGGCGGCATGGGGGCGCTGCCGGGATGGTTGCGAACCCTCGCGCCTCAGGTCGGGTTTGCAGATACGGGCCTGCGCCATATCGCAAGGATGGGAGCCTATCAGCAACGGTCCTTTACCCCCATAGCCAGCCCCGCCGAAGGGATAGGCAGGCTTTTGGGGCAGGTGGGGCTATCTGACACCGTAGGCGGCATCGGGCAGCGCGCCGACGAACTCATGGCGCAGTTCCGGGCGCGGGGTGGGAACGGCGGCAACGTCGGTCCCTTCGGCGACTTCTTCAACAACTCGTTTATCGAGGCGCAGAAGGAGCAAACCCGCGCTGTCCGCGAGAACACCGAGGAAGTCAAGAAACAAACCGACGACCTGCGCCGGCAAGGATTCGGCGGGGGCGAGCTGGCGCGGCTTGGTGTCACGCCCGCCGAACTGTTCGGCGGAGCGCCCCAAATCCGCCGTGCCCTCCGAGCCCGGATTCAGATCGAGATGGCAAACGCAATTGGTGGCGGCAACACGTTCAACGCCCGCGCTTTCTAAACCCGCAACCTAAACCCGGCCCCGCCTGTCTCACGCACCGGAGGATGCAACGATGCTTCACCGGCTGATAGTGATAGCAATGTGGGTATGGTCGGGCATTATGTTTATCGCCATGGGAGGGGCGTGTAACAGCGCGCCTCACGACACGGCAGGCGCGGCAGGCGCAACGCTTGCCGTTGGTTTTCTGTTTTGGATCTGGCTTGTGCCCATGATCGTCTTGGGCTTCTTCGCCCTCGTCACCAAGCCCCGACGGTAGCGGCAGACAATGTCTGCCGTGCCCTGATCCCGCATGGCAGACATTGTCTTAGAGTTCGACTGCGCCGAGCCGCGCGTTGACAAGGACTTCTTGTCTATCTCCGGTGACGGGCTTTTGTGGGATCTGCCCGCTTCTTCCGCGAACGTCTGGATGGACCCGGTAACACGGACCGTCCTGCTTCGCCCCCTCCCCACGACTGCCGGATGGGGCACCACCTTCACGGGCGACTATGCCCGCCTCTCGAAAACCTCCTACACCCTCACCACCCCCGCCGTATGGCAAGATCACCACGTCGGTGCGAACGGGAACGTTTATCTCTACGGGCTGGGCACAAACGAGCGAGTCACCACAACAGCGAGCTACGCCGCTAACCTCGGGTGGTACCTGTCCGTGTTCGTGGGCGGTGTCGGCACCGAGCGGGATCGCGTCGCCGTTGAGTTCACGATGGGTACGCCGGGCGCAACCGGGACCATCGGGCTAAAGGCGTACACCGACGGCTCGGTTGAGTTATGGAAGGGAACGACGTTTCTCAAGCGGTATCAGCCTGAGCGGCAGGGGCTGGCTCTGCGTGCGGACGGCAAGGTGAACCCGGCGGGCGAGTTCCTGGATTTTCTGATCATCCCCTGCCGGCTGCGCGACCTCCTTGTTCTGTCCAACCGGGGCGTCCAATTTTCCCACACTTTCGAGGATCTGTCAGATGATGCGGACGTGGTGAACACCATCACGCCCGCTGCTGCGGTGTCGTGGCTCGTTCCCGAGGGACAGGCGGCGGTGCAGCTCGCGCCGTTGCGCTACGCGGCTTCCGGCTCTATCGTCACGCGGACAAAGACGTTCCGCTATCCGCCCCCCACCGGTTCCGTTCCTGAGTACCGCACTGTCGTTGACACATTGGGAAGCGGCGCGGTTGCTGTGGTGGAGTCACTGAAGGCCGCCGACGGCAGCACACCATTTTCCCCCAATGGCACCAATGATGTAGCGCGGCTGAAAGTCGCCCTCTCCACATCCGATACCCTCCGCACCCCCTTCCTCTTCGCCTCGGATGCCTGGTATCCTCGTACCCGCACGGAAACCGACGGCACCGATGCGCTCGACATCACCGAACACCTCGACTTCCTGCGGCTCGACGTGCCAGAGAATAGCCCGGCGACGCTGGAGTTCGCCGTTCGTGGCTTTGGGGATCTCTCGGATGCGGGACTCGCCCAGATCGTGAACGTGGGCGATAGGCCGGTTCGGCTAGCAGCCTACGGCCTTGACATCTTCCGAGGTACCGCCGATCATCCCACGTTTACTGATCATTGGGCAGACAAAGCGCGTCGGCTGACCTGGCACGCGGAAGACAGGGCGCGGGATTTTGAGGATTGGACGTTTGCCGACGCTATCCCTTTTGACGGTGACCTGCTGACCGATGCCGTCGGCTTCGTCTTTGAGTTGCCCGGCTTTGATGCCGCAACGGAGGCGGTTTTAAGCACGGATACCTTCGCGCTTCCCGTGACAACCGGAGTGAGCGAAGGTGAATGGCAGTTTCTCCCCCAGCGTGGCGACACGGCGAAGCATTGGCTGGATACCTTCCGCGACACCTTCGCCGCTACGTGGTGGGCGTGGTGGGGTCCAACGGAGGACGGGTATAAATGGCACTTCTTGAAGCCGGAGGACTTGCCAGCACTACCGGGGATCACCTGCTACCGTGACACCGCGACCGCCGACGAGGCGGGCGTGCCCGGCAGCACGATCCGGTTCCGAAAAATCCGCACATTCACGGAAAGCCGGAAACAGGCGGAAGCCAATCAAGTGATCGTCATCGGGCGCGACCCGAGAACGGATCGGTATCTCACCTATCAGTGGGACGATGCCGCCGCGCAGAACCCGGCAACGCCGGTCGGCAGCCGTCCATCGAACTGGGCAAGCGGCAAGGTGCGCCGCTTCCAATGGCTCGATCCGGCCCTCACGACTCAGGCGGCGGTAGATCGTGCCGGGGCCATCCTTGTTGACCGGCTGACAGCAGTGCGGCGGTTGGCGGAATGGGAAAGTGACTTTCTCGTCAACCCGACAAGTAGCGTCGCCCTGTGGCGCGGGGATGTCGTTCGCATCGTCGGATACGCCACGCCGCCCAACACGTACAGTGATTGGCGGATTGTGGAACTCTCCGGCGAGTTTCGGAACGAGGTAGCGGGCGGGGAGTTCCGGCACTTCACCTACCGCGCTGAACTCGTCGCCGAGGGCGGCGCACCTGAAGAGTAGCAGAGAGGAACAGCCATGGAACAGGAACAGCCACCCACCCCCTCCCCCACCCTTCCCGCCCGCCTTCGCGCCGCCGCCGACGCGCTGGAGACAGACGAGGGGCTGCCCGCCCCGGATCTTGCCGCCCTCGCCCGCGCCATCGTGGAATCGCTGCCGGAGCCGCTGCCCGAGAACGACGCGCCCCTCGTCATCCATACCGGCGTTCCTGCCGCGACCGTGGAGGCGTTCGGGCAGCAGGTAGACTTGCGCGAGCAGGTGATGCGCGCCTTCGCCGAGACGTTCGGGTATCAGGCGGAGGTAATAGGCGGGGATGGCAAGCCCGCCGTGAATCCGATGAGCCGGGCGCGCTTCGTGACCGATCAGGTGAACCGATTCATCGGGCGCGTGGCCGGGGAGCGCTTCGTGCGGGAGGTGACGGCGGCGCGGGAGGAGGAGGCGCGCGGCTTTGTGGCGCAGGCGTTGGCGCAGGTGGGGTTGGCAGCAGAAGGGGCGTAGGCCCGCCTCGGCATGGCAATCGACTTCTATCTTTCGGGCCGTCGGCGTTCCCTCGAAATCTCCGGCACCCTCAGCATCACCGGCTCTCTCGTCGTGCGCGGCCTGTCCTCCAGCGGCACCGATGTCTTCGTTCTCGATGAGGGCGCGGTATACGCGGAATGGGGCACGACGGGCGGCGAGTCTGCCCCTTATACAACCTTTCCCTCCAGCCTCGGCGGTGCGTACATCACCGTCGCCTCCGACTTCCGTACTCGCCTGGAAGACACAGACGACGGCGGTACTGATTGGTGGATAACGGTTGGCGCGACTGTCACGATTGCGGGCGTTTCCTCGTTTCTTGCCTCCGAGCCGGAAGAATACCTCGGGCGCTACCCCGACACCATCACCCCGGACACGCGTTTTGATTGGACGGTGACGGGCGACATCTCCCTGCTCTACAACTTGGAGGAGTTTTTCCCTGCGCCCTCCGGGGGAACCGGCGGCATCCCCGACGTTGTTTATCGTGAGCGCGCTCGCACCGACTCTCCCGGCCTTTTCTCCGTCACCATCGGCGGCGCGACTGCCTCGGGCACCCCGCCGGCCTGGGGCGAGAACTACGACGCGCAGATCGGGGGATGGCAGCAGAGCCAGAGCAATACGGTAGGCTTCTCGGGGGACCCGGAGGCAGTGCCCTTCAATGGCGGCGGCGGCATAGCGGCGCTTACCGTTGCCATGGCCCGCACCGGCTTCTCCGCTACCCAGCCCCCTACCTACTCTTGGGTATGCCCCGAGCAAACGGACGGACGGGGCGGGACGCGAAGCCCGGGCACCGTAACCGAGCAGAGCGCGACGGTTGCGGCGGCAGTAGGGGGAGACGACCCGGACGCCGAGTTTCCTCTCCAACCGCAGTTCGATACCATGAACTTCGTCGGGTTTCGGACGCGCTGGCGCCCCGCCGACACGATAGAGGCGGCCCCCCTCATCCGAACCTTCGAGGGCGACGCCCCCGGCGGTTTCAAGGTGGAGTTGCTGGAGAACAGCGCGACCGTCCTTGACTCTGAAACCACCCGCACCGCCCTCTCCCTGCCGCGGGGTCCCTACTGGCAGAACCGGGGCGAGGGCGCGGTAGGCGTCTACCCCTCGCTTTCCCCGAAGGTGTATGACGCGCCCACAGGTGCATGGCCCAGCACGCGCGGCTTTCCACTGCCCCTGTCGGGCCGCGCCTCCACGGAGACGGCAGCGGTTGAAGGCCACTTCTCCCACCTCTTCACCAAGGACACCTTCACCGGCGCGGCGACGGGGACGCTGATCAGTCACACGGGAGAGATCGGCGCATCGTGGAGCGCGGTATCGGGCACGTCCACCGCGATCCGCCTGGACGGCACGGGGGGCATCTACGGCAACGGCAGCGGCACACTGCGAGCGAGCGGCAGCGGGCCGGGCACAGCCGCCACCATCACCTTCGATCTGGACGCAAAGACGACGCTGGACACCTTCACCCGCGTGATGATCGGGGAGGGGACGGATAACTATTGGCGCCTGAACCATGATCGCGGCGTGGGTTTTGAGGGCTGGGGGCTGGTGTATTTCGTTGGAGGGACTGCCTACGGCGTCGCCACCAACAGCGCATCCTCCGCCTTCCTCACGGCGGGCGCTACCAACCACCTGCGGATGACCGTTACCGATCTGGGCGGCGGGCAGACCTCCTGCGCCGTCTACCTGACCAACGACAATGTAACCGATCTCCTCATCCTCTCGGGCTTTGGCCCCGTCGCCGTTCCCGGCCTGCACTGGGCAAGCCCGGTACACGTTCGGGTGGAGATACAGGCAGGGGCAGGGACCGGCACGGGTACGCATCTGCGAAAACTTGTGGCGAGCGTGGACAGCGACACGCCGAGCTACGACGCCCCGATCTCGATGACCGGCTATGCCTCGCGCTTCGACGCCTTCACGCTCGCAGGGGCCAGCCCCAAGGTGCTGGAGGCAAGCCCGTTTTCGGTTGGTGGGGGCAGCGGGTGGGCAGGGGTGAACTGTTCGGTATCGGAGGTGTCGGGGAAGCTACGGATCGTCGTTGGTGCGCTTGGGGCGGGCGTGGTGGCGAAAGCAGAGCGGGCGCTGACGCGGCGGCATGGGTATCGGTATTGGGATGTCAAGGTGCGGAGCATGGGCAGCACCGGGCGGGCGTGGAGCCTCATCACCGGCGCGGCGGATAGCCTCGGCTCCATCGTTTACCGGCTGCGCTACACCGGCGCGACGGGGGGAGACGGCGAGTGGGTGACGCAGCGCATTGATCTCGCGCGGCTTCCCGCAGCTCCGCCCACCTATCCCGACGAAACGGGTGAGGGGAACCTTGGCCTCTTCGACCGGCTGCAAATTGGCAACCTTGCCGCCAATACCACCTATGAGATTGAAAGCGTCCAGGGCGTCGGAGTTCACGAACTGCTGTTTTCCCGGGAGGTGGGCTACAACGCCATAACGCGGGACGGGGCGCTTGTCAAGGAGCCGACAGGCACCACCATCGCCAACCTCATCACGGCCATCAACGCCAACCCCGAGCAGGGCTTCACCGCAACGGCCATCCACCCGCCCCGGGTGGACAAGCCGACGAGCGGCTACGCGCCACAATCCGACTACCAGGACAGCAGCGCGCCCTCGATATACGTTCTCGGTAACGGCCTCCTCTCCGACGGCATAAGCGGGATAGATCAGGCGGCGTCCGGCCCTTTCCCGGCACAGCACCTGTGGAGCCGGATTACCGTCTACCCATGGGCGGGCGACATCTACGAGGAGGGCACAAGCCCAACACGCGGTTACGGCGAGAACACGAAGTTTACCGTTGGCATCCTGCTTCGCGGCGCGGTGTACGGCGTTGTGGTGGGCGGGGGGGGGCATGTCGCCGGCGCGGCGCTCCCTGCCGTCACGGTGGAGCTAACCCGAAACGACACCGGGGCGGATGCGGGGGACGGCCCGACCCGGGCAAGCGGCGGCTACTCGACGGGCGCGCCGTTCGCGCCGCCCGGCTTTGACTACAAGGCGAGCCTGGAGGATGGCACCCCGCCCTACTACCTTATCCTCGCCACCGGGAGCGGGGAGCATATCACCCGTGGGCGGCGGGCGTACCGCTCGTTTCTCGTTGTTCCGGTTGTTGCCGGCGGGGCGATTGTTGCTGACATCAGCGAGGCGTTTCGCATCGTGCGGGCAAGCATCGCGGATGGGAACGTGTATCTGGAGTTCGCAACCGACGCGCTTGCTTCGGGGTGGACGCCGGTAACGACTTCGCTTGCGGCAGATGCCGTTGGCGTCCGCTGGGATCGCGGCGGGCAGGCCGGGCGGCTGTGGGTGGTGACGGTAGAGGGGAGCGACATCAAGCTTCGCTCCACCGACGATCAGGGAGGGACGTTTAGCATGGCAACCACGATCTACAGCGGCGGTGAGGAGCATCCGGTTATCGTCTCCAACCGGGCGGGCGCGTTCCTGCACTTTGCCCGCACCTCCGCCGGGGCCATCGTGCAGAAAATCTACGACGGCTTCGGGCATCAACTCGGCAGTCAGATCACCGTGGTAGCGTCGGGTGTGGAAGACGACTGTTTCAGCGCCCTCTACCACGAGGCGGCAAACGCGGTGTTGGTGTTCTATCGGGATAGCAGCGGCGACGCTATAACGGTGAGAAGCACGAACGGCGGGCAGACGTATTCGTGAAGCAGCACGGCAGGCGCCACCTTCCCCCTAACCCCCCGTCCCCACCCCCAACGCCCGGATAGCGGCGGCTGCCTCCTCCGCGAAATCGCACCATCCCGACTCCCTCACAACCTGCGCCGCCTTCTCCCGCATCTCCCTCGCCCCTCTCGCCTCGGCGGCGCGGATGAGATCCGCGATGTCTTCGGGCGTTACCTCATAGACGCTCCCCACGATGTTGCAAGCGGCGTTTGCCTCCAGCCACTCCCGCGCCCGCTCCTCAGCCGACGGCCCCGCCGGCTCGGTTATTGGTTCTGTGGTTGGCGTCATCGTTCGTTCTCCCCTTCCGCGTCCCGCCTGTCGGCTTCGTCTTCGTACCGGAGGATATAGCGCAGGGCGGAATCGAGATCAGGGAAGGGGTTGCCGGCCTCGTCCGCCGTGAAGGTTCCGCGCGGGTCCGACATCCCTGCATTGAGATACCATCTCCACCACTGGACAAACAGATACGCACCGTTCCTGGTGGAGTTGCCATAGCCGGCGATCTCGAATCTGCCCGTGCCCAGCCTCTCTCGCACCGCCCGCAGGAGCGCACCACCAGCGAGATCGGTATACTGTTCGCGCCACGTCGCCGCACGGGATGCCAGAATCAAGCGGGCGTTGCCGCAAAAGTCGCACTGCTCACCGACAACACCACGGCAAGCCGGGCAGTAGACGAGATCGGTTGCCGTCATCGCCCCGTCCCCCTTTCCCTCTCTCGCTGTTCTTCCTCCCGCAACTGCCGCCGCGTTTGCCAATCCCACGGCAGCGGCTCCTGCCCGGCAGCGCGCAACGCCCGATCCTCCCGCCGGCGCATCCCCTTCTCGTCGACCGTTCCCGCGTAGCCCGGCGTGCAGAACGTCCGCGCGGGCAGGGACAGCGGACGCCTGCGGAACCGGCATTTGTCGGAGCGGGGCGCGGTGCGGCGTAGGAACTCCTTGCGCTTGTGGCGGTAATAGGCGAGGGGGTTGTCGTGGTAGTGGTTCATCGTTCGTTCTCCTCCGCCAACTCCAGGATCGCCGCGTGACACTGCGCCCGAACTCGCGCTTCCTCATCCCCCTCCGGTACCTCCACCCTCAGCGGCACCTCGTCAATGTCGCCGTGGAGGACGAGATCGGCGGCGCGCTTGTAAGCCGCTTTCTCTGTTTCGCGCAGGGCATTTAGGATTGCTACGGCGTCATCAAGCGTTATCGTGGTTCCGTTCTGCTTGTTGAGCAGCCCAGCCAAATTGATCGCCCTGTACTCGTTTGCCGTCATCGTTCGTTCTCCTCCGCCAGCGCCTCCACCGCATCCGCACAGGCTCGTACGCCCATATTCCAAACCTCCCACGCGGCAGGCGGGTTCTCGCCGGATATCACTTCCTCGCCCCGGCACGCCTCCGCCGCCCGGGAGAGTGCCGCCCGCTCCGTTACCTGAAGTTGCCGCGCGATCTCGGCGATGATCTGCTCGCGCTCCAGTGTGGCGACGGAATTGAAGAGGGCTTCGGCGCGGGCGCGGGAGGTGGGAAGCCTGCTCATCGCGCATCCCCATCGGCAACGCCCATGGTGTTCAGCAGCGCGCATTCTCCCCGGGCGGTTATCTGATACCAGAGGGTTGGGGGCGTCGGCACCCTGGGCAACGTTCGTGGCACCTCCTGCTTCTTCGCGCAGATCCAATGCCGTCGCGCCAGCGCAAGGAACGTCTGCTTTGTTATTCGCGGCGTGCCCGCGTCCTCAGGGACAGACATAGCGCACAAGGCCACGCCTGTATCACCGCCCAAAAAGTCCATCATTTGCAGCATCTGCCGCCGTGCAGCCGCGTCGGCCCAGGCGGCGTTCCATGAAACGCTGCCGTCCCCGTAGCGCTTGATGTAGACGCCGGGATAGGCCATGAGCCACCGCAGAACGGCCCGCTGAGTCTTCGTCATCCCCCCACCCCCTCAATTCTCGGCACCCCGCCAACCTGCCCCAACGGCACCGCCTCGATCTCCCGCCGCCCGCCGTCGGTGAGGGTCCAGATCCGCGTTCCCTCGCCGCTGCGCCGTTCCCGTCTCTCCGGCGCTCTGGACTCCTCCCGGCGGGCGGTGACAAAGCCTGCACTCTCCAGCCCCCAGAGGGCAGCGAACAACTCGGCTATGATCGTCGTACCGCGCGGCTGTCCCTGCCGCTCGTCAACCGCGTGCCACAGTTGCCGCGTGGTTGCTTCCCCGCCGAGGGCGAGAAGGGAGCGGAGGATGAGGTTGGGAAGGGCGGGTTTGGTCATGGCGATACCTATCTTCTCCTATGATAGTCGCTTGCGATCTTGATCGCCTCTACTGCGCCCTCATGCCACCCCTGCCAGTAATGACTTGAGACGCGCCCCTCTTCGTACATCTCGTGCATCAACTCCAAGAGGCTCCCCACGACGGCGGGATCATGGTAGCCGTCGCGCTTGCTTTCTGGGCAGTTCGCGTCAAGCCACTGCCTCGCCCGTTCCGTCAATGTAGGTTCACCCGATCTTGTTGGCATAACTGCTTCCTTTCCCCTTCAACCCCATCCGCCCCCGGAGCGCCACCCACGCCGCGCGCCCGGTGAAGGTATTGACCGACTCAGCCACCCCACCCCCGATAAAACTCCGGTCCCCACTTCTCTCCAGCAGCCTCTACCGACGGCACGAGCATCAGGTGAGACGACGCGACATCCGAGGGGCTGCCAGCGACAAAGACAAGCGCCACGCAGCGCCCGTCGGCGAGTTGCCACAAATCAACCGACTGATACGGCGATTCTGCCGCGTAGGGGCCAGGGTTGGGGCGGGCCTCCAGGCGGATAGTCGGCTCGCCGTCCGGCCAGAGGGCGACGGCTTCGGTGTCGATCTTCATAGCGTCACGCAGCTGTTGGGCAACGTAAGCGGCTTTCGCCACGGCTCCGGTGCTCGTGGTTGTCGTCATTGTGGTGATCATGGTGTTTCAGCCTTTCCCGACGTTTCCGCCCGTGCGAATCAGAAACAGCAAATGCTCCCGCGTGTCCGAGTGCAGCGCCCGGGACAGCAGGCCGTCCGCGTCGGTTAGTTCGGCTTCGAGGGCAATCGCGCCAAGGAGGCGGGTTCGGATGAACTCCGCCTCGGGTGCGCCCGCCGTCCTCGCCGCCGCCGCCACCGCTGCAACCTGCCTCTCGCTTGCCCGCACGGGGCCGAGCGTTGCCGTGAGAGGGTTCGCCGGATCGCCGGGCTGATAGGTGGTGGAGGAGCGGTGCTTTGCTCCTCCCGATCTCTCGCCGCGGGGCATTAACCGTAAGCCTCGACAGGCCACTTGCCGGCGGCGTCGGGGGTGTAGACTCCGAGCAGCACGGGGCGCGATTTGCGGGCCTGCGCCCACTCCTCAGCTCGCGGCATTACCCACTCTCCCGAGGCATCACGGCCCGTCGCGGGAACCTCAAGGACCAACTGCCCCTGCCCCGGGCCTTCAAGCCCGAATACCACGCGCCGCAGTCCTTTGGTTTCGGTAATCGTTGCTGTTTCCATCTCGCTTCGCCTCCGGGCCGGGCCTTGTCGCGCCTGACGCCCTCACCAACAACCCAAGTATATCATGGGATAAGCCTCTGTGTCAAGGGCAAGCCGAAACATTCTCACCGCGATTTTCCGCTCCCCTCTTCGCCCTCCACGCCGCCACCGCCGGGCAGTCCCTCCGGCCCGCGCTAGATATGCCCCTCTCGCTTGCCACAGTGCCCGCTGAGGGGGGCTTGCTGTCCGGGTGGGCATCTGCGCCATCCTGCCCCTCAGAGCGCCAGATCCGCGCCATCTGTGCGGCCACCGTGTCCAGACTGAAGCACCTAAGCCGCATTACCTCCCGGACATGACGCGCCGCCCTCTCCTCCAGGACGGGCCACACCTCCGGCGGAATGTGCCCGAGGTGTCGCGCCCGCGCTCGGTCGCCGTCACCGACGTACCAATGGGCCACGGAAGGGGCCTGTGTGCCTCCATTTGGCCCCCCTGCCGCCTTCTGCGGCATCTTCTTCGGCGGGCCGTATTTGTCGCGCACGGCGGCTGCGAGAAACGCGCCGGGATCTTGGGCGTCTCGGTACGGCAGCCACGCGAGCTGCCGGCGGCACTCGGCGGGGAAGGACGCTGCGAGGCGCCTGGCCGTGGCCGGGTGAACGTCTGCGGCTGTCATCTCTGCGACGAGGGAGGCATCGGCCCCGGGTGCCTCTAAATCCAACGCTCTCCCGGTCCTCCGCTGAGGCTGAGACTGTCGGGTTTCCGGTTGAGACTGTCGGATTTCGGCGGGCTCGGGAATTGGCCCCGGATTGGACATATTGGACTGTCCATTTCCGGCGGGCGGGGCGCTAAGATACTCTCGTTCCGGTTCAGGGGGCGTTACGGTACTTTGGGGCGTCTCCGTTCGCTTAGCATCCTCACCGACAACAACAACAACCTCTCCCGGTGCCACGGGTTCCGGGGCTGGGGGTGGAGCGGGTGAGGGTGTCGGGTTCGGTTAGTTATGCATCCCTCTGCGCTTCTCCGCTATCGTCTCCCGCACGAGTGCCAATCCCCTCTGATTCTCGGGTCGCTCGATGGAGGGGCGCGGCTCCCTGTCGTCTCCCTCTACCTTATGTACGGGGGTGCGGGGGGTGTCCCCCGCTTTCTTTGGAAGTCTCTGCGGAGTCTTTGCTGTAGTCTCTGGAATAGCCTGCGGAGGTTCCGCGCTCAATCCCGCAGGATCGCCGCTGTCTAAGTCGCGGACATCCTGCGGAAGATGTTGCAGATCGTCCGCGCTCAATCTTGCGGACATTCCGCAAGATTGGTTGTGAAGCGACAGGCGCAGCAGTTCGGCGATACGATCTTTGTCCAAGCGGAACCAGATCCGCATCGGAATCCCGCGCTTCTCCTCTTTCGTTATCCCCCGCTCTCGGAGCTGCTTTCGGGCTGTTTCCCACTCTGTGCGGCTCATCCCCGTCTCCTTCGCCATCTCCTCTTGCGTCTTGTAAAACCATCCATCGCGTTCCGGGGGAAGGGTATTTGTCCAATACCAGAACTGGGACAGCAACGCCCCCGCCGCCATACTGCCTGCGATGCGGACGAGGGATGCGCGCAAGGCTATAGGGCGCTCGCCCCCCAGGTGATCAGCTACAGGGTCCATGCCCGGCTTCGGCTTGGCGGTACTCATCAGAAGGTATCCCCCGTACTTACCACTGAAAGTGCCTGCGTTTTTCGCGAGAAAGATCCGCGCCTCGGGTCTGTGCGGATTAAGATGTTGGCGCAGTTTCCTTCCCTGTAGGGTTGTATATCTCTTCCGCAGAAGGGGCTACTGCTGATTGCATCACACACAATCTTCTCCGTTGTCTGGGCGATTTCTGCTACGCGCGTAAGGCCGGGCCATGTGCCCCGCTCAAACAGGGCTATCTCCATCAGAGCACAGAGGACCCTACCCGCTCCCTCCATCGAAGCATCAAAGGCGTCTATGCACTTACTGAAAGCATCGCCCTCTGCGTCCGTCAGGGGGTAATGGCTGACGTAGATCCGGTCGCAGGTCTGGACAATCCAATCCGCAGGAGCACGGTTCCGCTTTAGCAGATTGCACTCATGGCAGGCAAGGGCGTAATTAGGCAGATCGTTCCATGGGAGATCCGAGAAGGGGATAATATGGTCTACCTGCAACGGAACGCCTTCCGCCCAACAGTACGCGCAGTAGTTCCCGTCGCGCTCAATAAGCGCTCGTTTAGCTTGAGCCAAGGCGTAACTGCTGGGGCGTCTGACTTTCTCGGCGGCAGAAGGTGGGGGAACAAGAGGGATCAGGTTGCGGCGTCCATTGGGCAGGTGCTCAACGGCAAGCCATCCGGCAGCAGCCAGCAAGTCAACCCATTGACGAACGGTGCCAACGGTTTTCCCCTGCACATCGGCAAGGTGGGCGTAGGGTTGATCGCAGTACCCGTGACGGGCACTGAGGCGAACGAGGTATTCGTAGAACTGGGCTACGCGGGGCTTGACGCCCTCTTGAGGGGTACGGTAAGATGTTGACATGGCGGGGGGAGCCTCCTACTCCCGAAGCTGTAGAGGTGCCGTGGACGTTGCGACCGTCTGCGGCACTTCGTATTTATGGGGTTGTGGTTACTCGTTAGATTGGACAGTCGCGCCCCGTTTTCCTGCTTCGCGCTCCCACTCGGCAGCACGAATCGGAGCGACATCGAGCGCAGCCTGAATCGCGGCCTTCATCCCTGTCCAATACCTCAGGTACACATCGCTTGGTCCGGACATCGGGAATATCTCCCGCTTCACGGCTTCGCGCATGGCTGCTACTAACATCTCCTGCGTAACTTCCATCGCCTCCACCCTCCTCCCCCTTCGCTTCCCCTGCCCTCCCCCCGCGCCGCCTAAGCCTCGTCGCGGGCGGTGGGGGTGGGTGGGTGCCTCCTCTCAGCGCGTCGGCCTCCCCGGTATCACAATCGGCGGATAGGGAGAATTCCGCAGCGCCTCCTCAGCGATCTGCTTCAGCCCCTTATTCTCCTCCACCAACACCAACACCGCCGCCCGCAGGGCTGCTGTTTCATCCATCTGGCCGCGTTGCACTGCCTTCGCCGCCGCGTACACTGCCGGGTGACAATCGGGCATCGCCGCCAATTCAAGAAGCGTCTTCATCGCCCCGCTACTCCTCCCCCTCCCCCGCAAGCGCCGCCCGCCCCGCATCGGTGACGGTGGCGACGCGCCTCACGACTCGGACCAACTTTCGCGCCTCCAGATGACGCACCGCTGACAAGTGGGTGAGATCGAGCGTCTGCAAGGAAACGGGCACCCCGCCCGGATGCTCGGCCACGAACGCCAGCAGGTCCAGTAGCTTGCCGGGTAGTTCCTCAGCGTCCTCAGACAGCGCACGATTTACCTCATCTGGCGGATAGCCTTCCTCTGTGAGTTCACGGTACGCCATGGCGTCTATCAACGTCGCCCGGCCCTCCGGTGTGGAGGCAATCCGCTTCAGCAGCGCATCGCGGGCGGGGCGGTTCTCCGGTACGTCCGGGTTTTTCAGGAACGCCCCGATCCGTTCTGCCATCTCGCGCCAATTGCTCTCGGTGGGTTCGTCGGTGGGGTTCATGCGGGCGAGTCTCCTGCTTCGGCCTGGGCGCGCTGGAGGGCGGCGATGACGGCGGGGATTTGCTCGGGAAGAAGGTTGATAGTCTCCCAGAAATAGCCGCCATCCGGGGATACCCGCAACTTCAACTCGCCCGGAACAGACGGGAACGCGCTCGGCTCCACCTTGACGCGGAACCCTTCGCGGCGAGCCGTCAGCGTCTCCTCTTGCCACGCCGCTTGCAGGCGCTCCGCTTCAGCTTTGTCGGGCATCCCCGGCGCTTTCATCAGCGCGTCCAACGCCGTCGCCAACTCCGGCGATGGTCCTGTTTCTTTCCGCTTCGGCTTCATCCCTCGTCCCCTTCTCCCGCCGGGGTGGTGGGGTGGTGGTGCTTGCCGTGCGTGGCCGCTGCGCCCCGTTTCCCCCGTTCCTTCGGGTCTTTCAACGGGTGCCACGCTTCCAGCGCCGCCGCCGAGATCATGCGCCGTCCGCCCACAATCTCAGCTACCAACCGCCCGCCGTGGATGGCGCTGTAAATGGTGGCGCGCTCCACATCCTTGATGCGTCGGGCCTGTTCCGGCGTGTAATAGCCTTGAAACGGTACCATGCTGATCTCGGGATCGCCCTCTCTTTTTCGTCTTCCCACATAGACATTATAGGCGGATAAAAATACTTTGTCAATTGCCCGCCTTGGCAGTTGATAAAGTATTCTTGCCATGCTATAATTAGGTAGCAGAAACGCGAACAGAGCCAACCAAAATGAACACCACCCCGATCACCTTCACCCCCGCCGCCATCGCCACCGGACTCCGGCAGCAGGGCGTGCCCGTCGCCAAGCTGGACGGGAAGCGCGGCATCCGCCAGAGCGGCGTGGAGGTTAGCCGGGTCGGGAACAGGATCGTTTTCGCCTGGCAGGATTGGGAGAACAACACCGATGCGGCGGCGGGCGCGGCGCAGGTTATCGCCGCGCTGGGGCGCTACGGGCTGACGGCGACGGAGTGTGTTACCCGGGGAGTACACACCGGGATGTACCGGATTCACCGGGCAGCGGCCTAACTCCCACCGCCCGCCGAGGCGCGGGGATGAGAGAGGAGAGGACGATGACACATTGGGGAAGCACGGTGCGGATCAAGCACCTCTTGACGCGAGACGAAGATCACGCGACGGTACAGGCCAACATGAACGCGATTGCTGACGTGCTGGAGAACTCGTCTGCATTCGTCGGCTTCGACGTGAAGCCTTTTCGCAGTATCCCGGAGGGGGATGACGTGTTCGGGCCGGTGGACTACGCCTGCTGCCTGCTGGACCGGATGTACGATTTCGCCGATGAGCGGCGGATCTGGATAGCGTAGCGCAAGGGGACAGGACGATGGGAGCGAATGGCTGGATTAGCGTGGAGGAGCGGGTACCCGAGGCGTTGCCGGGCAGCACGGGCAGCGTCCGGGTGATCGCCTACTTCCCTGAGGACAAATGGTATCGCGCCCGCATGGACATGGCGTACTATCAGGACGGCGAATGGCGGCAGCAAGGACAGCGCACCCGCCCGCCTTCTCACTGGATGCCGCTTCCACAGCCGCCACAGGAATCCGCGTCATGACCCCCACCCTCCCCGACGCCCCCGCCATCGGCGCGCGCATCCAGGCCCGCACCCTCGCCTGGCTCTCCGCCGACACCCCGCTAAACCGCCTGTTTGAACTCCTCTGCGCCCCGGTGGCGTGGTGGGAGCGGCGGCAGGCGGCAAAGCGGGCGGTGTGCCCCCTGCACCTCTGGGGCGAGGTATTCACGGCGGATGGAAGTGGCCCCCGCCCCCATTCCGTCCGTGATCTCGTCCTCTCCGACGGCCTGCGCCGCTGCGTCGTCTGCTCGGAGTGCGGGTGCTGGGGGCTGGCGTGGGAGTACGCTCCATCGCTGGCGTGCGTACCCCGGCAGGGTGTGGCCCTGTTGGGGCACTGCCCGGAGCTGGCGGAGCTGGCGGCGGCGTGGCTCACGACGGGCACGTTCCCGCCGTTTGAGGGGGCCGGGTGGACGGCGGGGATGGCGCCGAGGGCGGAGCGGCTGGCGGCGGCGGGGTTTCGGGGAGACGTGGGACGATAGGCTGAGAGGAGAGTGACTTGAACAACTTCATTATCAACGTGGTCTGCGAGGGCAAGGAGATGTTCTGGAAGGCGGTCGAGATCGCGTTCAAGCAGAACCGCCCGGAAAGGCCACAGACGGCAACTCACTTTCTCATCGATCCAAAACTCGGGTTCGTCTTCCTGTGGAGCGACGAGGGCGCGGCGCAACCGTTCCCGTACCCACTCCATTGGGAGCAAGCGGCGGATATGGCGTGGGAGTGGCTACAGCGCATGGACGCCAAGACGTTCAATGAGTACGAAGCCGCCCCTGACTTCGACGGCAGCACGGAGCGCGGCTGGCGTGTCTATTGCGACTTCTGGGGGCACGTTGGCGAGCTGCGCTACGCCATCGCCGCCGTCAAGCCCGCTTGGGCGTGGTACGGCAAATAAAAAAGCGCGATGGCGCGCATGCCGTCCCCGGCCTCGCCACCCTGAACGGGGCGCGGGCCGCACTCGGGAAGGCGGAAGGAGGAGAGGATGATAACGGTTGACGAGTTCGCCCGGCGCTGCATCGCTGCCGGGGTGACGCTGCCTGCGGACAAGGCGGCGGCGTTGCTGGAGGTGGTGCATGGTGCGCTTGTGGAGACGCAGAACGCGGCTTATGAGCGGGCGGCCCAGGCGGCTGAAGATCATCGGCTACCACAGGGCATACCGGTTGATGGTGTGGATATGTCGAGGGAGGCATCGTTGGTTGAAGCTATCCGCTCCATTCGCGCCCTGAAGACGCCCCAGGAAGGAACCACCCCCGATGCCTGAACCAGCCACCAACCCCGACGCCTTGCCCTCCCTCAGCGACCGGGAACGTGAGGTGATGCTGCACGCCCTTGGGCTTGTGACTGTCCACGGACGGAAGCGCTGGGCGCACCGAAACCGCTTTGTCGCTACCCATGGCTCGCCCGATGATGTTCTGTGGAGTGGCTTGGAGGGGCGCGGCTTGGCGCTGTCGTGGCGGTCTACCCTCGCGCCCAAATCGCGGTTCTATGAGGTGATGGAGGCGGGCATGAGGGCGCTCGGCGTCCTCAACCGTGTCCCGAGGGAACACCGGAGAAGGAGCCGGGGATGAGCGAACCCGCAACTATCGACGCCCTGCGCGTCGAGCTGCTGAAGAACGAGGCGGAGACGCTGTTTGTGGCGGAGATGATGGAGGGCAGCAGGGAGATCGCGCGCTCGTATCCCCTGTCCACGGCGGCAGCGGCAATCGAGAACCTTTCCGCCTCATTGCCCACGTGGGCAAAGCGCGGCGAAACAGGGCGCGCTGCACAGGCCGCCATCTTCGCGGCGATTGACGCGCTGGACGCAGAGGGCGCGCTGGAGGAAGGAGAAGGCGATGCCAAGCGATTCTGACGGCCTGCGGGTCCGCATCCTGCAAACGACGGACGGAGCGGAACCCACGATGTACGAAGCCGCCCTGATCTACGGGCGTAGCGGCGTGCTGGAGGTGTCCGGGCCGCGCTGCCGGAAGGACAGTGCGCTTTACTTCCTGCTGGAGATCCTGCGGCGCGGGGGGAGGGAGATACCCCGGAAGGCGGAGGCTCTACGGCTTGTTGAAGCGGCGTACCAAGCCGAGAAGGATACCGCCGCCCTCGCCTCCCTCTAACCGCGGGGGCAGGGGTTGGTTCGGGTGGGGGTGGGGGGGTCTCTTCGCGGGGCAACTCCCACAAGTAGCAGCGGCTTGGACTGGCCGCCTCTCCGAGATCATGCGCCGCCCCGCGAAGAAGCCTGAATGGCAGGTGGGCCGGGGCGGTAGGTATCGACATACACGGTTTAACCCCTATCCCGTGCGGCACCATCCGCCCCTGCCTGCCGTGGATATTGTACCCCCGTGCGTCAACCGATCCCCACCGTGACGAACCCTTCCGGGATCGGAATCCGCATCCGGCGCATCACCGACTCAAATTCGGCTATCTTCTTCTCGCCCGCTTCGATGAACACCTCTCGGTACATCACGGCGACTTCCTCGGCGGTGGGGTTGCCGTAGACGAGGCGGCGGAGGTAGGTGTCGAATGTGGTTTGTTTCATGGCGCGGCTACCTGTTCCTTGCGGGCCTTCTTGAAGGCGCTTGCGGGGGCGCGCACAACGCGCCCGTCGGCCATCTCCGCTCCGACAAACTGCCGTTCCTCACCGCCCCCGCCTTCGGGGTAATCCTCCGTGTAGTAGACCTCACCGCTCCCGAGATCGGGGTAGGCCGGGATGCTTACCTTGTCGCCTATCTTGAATCTTCTCATGGTTTTATCCCTCCGCCGCGTATCGCTCCACATCCACCCGCGCCCAGCGCACCAGACTTCCCATTCGTCGCGGCGTCAAACGGGGCGCGACGTGCCGCCGAAACGTCTTCGCCGAGACACCGAGCAGCGCAGCAGCCTCCACCGTGGACAGCAGTAGGACGTTCGGGCCGGGCACTTCGGACTTCGGCTTCGGCGGCGCTTCCTGTGTCTCCGGTGCGGGCAGGGCGCGGGCTTCGTTCATTTCGTGAACGGCGATCATTCGCTCCAACAACGCGAGCAGGGCCGGATCGACTTCGGAAACGGTTTCCGCTATCGAATCGCGCTTTTCATTATGAGACGCTGCGCCGCTTGTCTCAAATTCCCGAAACAACAGGCTCGGCGTCTTCGGCTTGATCTCCCCGGCCTTGTGCATATCGCGTAGCCGCTCAAACTTCGGCAAGGATGCGCGCGGGTATCGGGCCGGTTTTCCGGTCGCACCCATGAACGAGCGGATAGACTCCTCCGCCAAGTAGCGGTTCAGGGTGGAGGCGTTAAGGCCGATAGACTCCGACACCTCCACTACCATCAGTAGATCACCCTCTGTCTCAGACAACGGGGTTACTCCTTGAAGTGAAATTCGCCGTGGTGATACTCCGACACAGGCAGCAGCCACGCCACCTCTTCATCGTCCAGGCGGAACCATTCGCGCTCGACGCGCTTGGCCCGGTACTTGCGATGCAGTTTCGCTTCTACTGACGCGGGCTTCGCCCCTTCTACGGGGATGGTGTGAATGTGCTTGGTGTCAGGCGGGCAGTTTTGTAGAATGCTTCGCGTTCGCACCTTTACCCGTTCTGAGCAGCCGATCTTGTAAAAGCCGGTTGGCGCAGCCAGGATGTAAACGCCCGGCTCGGGTGGGGACTGTAGCGGCGCGGTGGTTGCTGTGCCCAGCACAGTTGCGGGCTTCATGGCGTTGGACGGAGACGGCGCAGGAGTTGTTGGCTTGCTGAGGGCCACAGGTAGCCGGGCCTTTATGCACGCCGGACACTCCCGTAGGTGAGCCGCCGATCCGAAGCTGGCGGTAACAGTGAAGCCGTCACCCGTCAAGAGAACGTCATAGCCGCATCGCGCCTCTTTGTTCGTGCGAACGGCAACGGGGGACTTGACGGCAAGAGGTGATTCCGAGTAGGATTCCATAGTTTCGCGCCCTCCTCAAGTGCGCGCGGAACTTCAAGGGCCGATGGGAACGCAACTCCCGTTGGCCCTTTTCGTTTTTGGTTTTCGGAAATCATTTCGCCGTCCGCTTAGGAGATTCCTCCTTTTGAGCGCGTCTCATTTATGTTATCCGTTTTCGGAATTAGTGAAAATCGGGGCGTCTTCGGCTTCACCCATGAGGTACAATCTCGGGTGAAGGATGCAGCAGGATACCCGCCGCGACGAAGAAAGGCAAGCCCATGTCCACCGCGACCGTAAAGCCCATGAGCGACGAGGACCGCATGGCCGAATTAGACAGGAAAAGCTTCCGCGCCCTAAAAGCGGCGGCGCAAGCCTCACACCCGAAAGGCGCAGGCGGTGCCGCGATGTGCATCTGCGGCGCGGGTTGCGGGAGTAGTGCGGCCTGTCGTGCGCTCTACATCCTGCGTGATCTGGTACAGGTGGCCGAGGTACCGATAGAGTATCGGGCGTGGCTGGAGATGGCCCAATTCGGGCTGGAGGCGTTCTAATCCCATGCCCACCGCCTCCACCGAACCGCTGACAGCCGAACAACTCGCCGCCCTGGTGCGCGACTACACCCCCGCGCCCGTGCCGCCGTGCCGGGTGTGCGGGGCGGCGCTTCGGATATTCCGCCAGCAAGCAGGGACCGCCGAGTATCACTGCTCGGCTACAACAGATGAGGCGGTTATGAAAGCTCCGCGAGAACAATGGAGCGCCTTGACTGAGCATTATTGGGCTTCGAAGTTAGATGCGCCTACGCCCCGCCAAAATCCCCCTGCCGTCCATCCGCATCGTCCATATCCGTACTGGGCGGCGGTGGAAGTCTATCAGCCCGCGCCGCGCCGCTGTCTTTCTTCTCGGGCGCGACACGAAAGATTATCAAGCCTTCATAGCCGGGCGGATTGTTCCCTGGAACGGGACAGCGGATTGGGAGATGGAGCGGGCACTGAGGCGGGCGCAGCGAAAGGGGGTGATACAGCCTGAACACCGTTAAATGTACGTGCGCGAGAGGATTGGACGGGCAGATCATGGTCCGTTCCCCCGAGTGCCGAATACACGGGCGTCAGTGACCGCCGGGGCCACAGATCGCGCGATCTGCGGCCCCGGCTTCGTTATTCTGCGCCGCCCTTGATGATTCGCAGGGCGCGGCGTCGGCCTCGTTCGATTGCCCGAAGCGCAGGATCGGGGCTTTCGTCCTCTTCGGTCCTCTCCAACACCCTCTCGGCGAACTCAGCGACGATCACGGGATCGGCGGTGACGGCCACCATCTGCGCCTCGCCGACGGTGCGCCCTCGGTAGAGCGCGAGAAACGTTGTCATGGGAAAGTCCTTCCTTCACCCTCTAAGGGTGGAAAGAAGAGCTAATCTGAAGACGCGGGGAAATATTTTTTCGGCTATTCGTAAAGTCCCGTGGAATGGGTAGCATCTTGGTCTTCTTGCAGCATGTAGGTCAGTGTGGAAATGTCTGCGCCGAAACTACCATCGGCCAACTCTTCCACATTGCCGCGCTGGACGGCCTCTCGAATATGGGCCGCGTTTTTCGCTTCAGGCCGGTGGTGGCTGCCGCGAGTGTAGAGCACTTTGGCGCGGATGACCTCGAACGAGTAGCCGCGTCCGAGTCGATTGGCGATCTTGACCAGCCCGTTGAGGGCCTCCGTGTAGGCGTTGGTAACACGATGATCGAAGTAGGCGAAAATCTCGTCCTGCCAGTTGCGAATGGCCGTCGTGAGTTCATTGAACGGGCCGGCCAACTCCAACGTCACACCTTCCTGCCACTTGCCGTAGCGCGCCCGCGCTTCCGCACTGCTCTGCGCCGTGTCCCAGATGTCGTACAGATCCTCTTTGAGCCGGTAGGCCGCGCCGAGCGTCGGGAAGCGGCCAGTCCACACCTCCAGCAGCAGGCGTTGCCTCTCGTCCAGATCCCGCTCCCGGTGCAGCAGCACGAAGCGATCATGCATCAGGCCGCGCCTCATTTTGCTGCTCAGGCTCTCTCGCAGTTCTTTTCGCACCTGCTCCAGTGCCGAGTTCGCCATTCTGACGACGTGGAATTTGTCCACTTTCCAGCACAGTGGGATCCGAAGCTTGGAATTCACGTGACTTGAAGTCGCGGC